>Ga0209941_1000299_pt1 | contig 73111 bp, 71 predicted proteins | sample ThiBiot_300_plan_FD_183945 | JGI IMG/M metagenome (GOLD analysis project Ga0209941, IMG submission 183945) | Wastewater bioreactor microbial communities from Cape Town, South Africa - Thiocy_solids_1 (SPAdes) | ecosystem: Engineered > Bioremediation > Thiocyanate > Unclassified | place: South...
CAGTTCGGAAAATGACTTGTCGCCGCTTACCGGGGTTCCACTCATGCGCCGCTCGGCTTCTGCCAGGAAGGTTGCGCGGGTTTCTTCTTCTTCCAAAGAGGTGATCTTTGCTTTCAGGCTGTCGAATATCTTTGCTTCGTCAGCAGAAAGATTGCGTTTTTCGGCTTGCGCTTTTTCGACCATGCCGCGCATTTCTGCGACAGCCAGGGCTCGTTGCTCCTTGATGTGGTGGATCATTAAAAAATCTCCAAGTGATTGATTTCATTTATACTTATACTCCTTTTCATGGTTATGTCAATATTCTTTTTTAATGATAATATCATTAGGTATTATTAAGTATCATAATGACCTTGTAGATAACGCATCCTGTTTCAGTGCTCTAAAACAAACCAGGGCGTTATCAAAATCAGCCAGTGCTATGGCCAGCGCTTCATCATGATCTTCCTCGGTAAAGTCATGGAAGTCGGCAATGAAACGAACCAGACTGATAAGTTCTGCGCGCTCCGAGTCTTGCTCCTCCTTACGGTTTGCTACTGCTATTGTTGCTATTTTTGCTACTCTTTCCTCTGATTCGGCATGTTGTGTAGCAGGAATAGCAGGAGTAGCAGTAGCAATGTCTCTGTCTTGTCGTTTTTTGATCAGCGCAGATAAAGCCATCATCCACCCTCCTTATTTAGGAGAGCGGGGTTAATCTTGATGATTCGCCGCTTGTTATCCTTTTCCAACTGGACGCGGTTGAGTTCCTCAAGCTCTCGTATTGCGGCATCCAGCGCCGATCCATCTCTAAGGGGGCCATGCTGCCGGGTATAGTTTTTCCCGATGAGCGCAACCTGCTCTCTCCGGCAATACTCAATCAGCCAGTTATCCAGTCTTGCCGCGTTCGCCAGCTCTGCAGGTAAGGCAAGCTCCCCAAAGAATCGCCTTGATTCGCTCAAGTGCCAAGCAACAATCCGGCTTGCAGATTCAAAGCATTCGTAGCTAATCGGCCTGATACCTTGCTCGAATACCTGGAACAGAGCGGCAAGCCGTGCAGCGTTATCGGCTGATTTGCTTGCCACGTCCCGTACGTCGTATAGCTCCCCGCCGGAGCGCAACTCGGATTCGATCTCGTTGTGAAACTCGACCCAGCATTCCTTTGCATCGGGTTCCAGGGTGAGCAGAGTAGGGGTGAGGGTTTCATCCTCATCCAGGGGAGCGGGGATATTGAGGATTTCAGTAATGCGCCGATCAAACGCGGCAACATGAGGCCAGTTTGCCGGTGCTTCAGTGAAGGGCCGGTATCCTTGTGTTGACTCGGGCCATGCAACCAGGAATCGAGCAAAAAAGCCCGTTCCTCTTGCCAACGCTCCGGATCTTGCAAAGAATTCCCGGAGCGTAGGTTCCTGTACTTGCAGGGCTACGGTTAGCCGTGCGCCGCGCACTGTGAAGGATTCCGTTGATCGCCGGTCAATCGTCAAACTGGTTCCATCCCAGAGCTGATTCAGCAAGCCAAGGTTCCTCATGACACTATCTTTACCCATGCCATGCGAACCGAAGACAATGCCTGCTTCTGCCGATACCACCCCACCGGAAGGCCATTGTTTCGCCAGTCCATACGCCAATGCTTCGGGAGTTGCATCGGCATAGAACAGGCGGGGAATGCGGGGTGGCTCAGGCTTTTTGTGCTCCAGATCGCGCAGTGCCATCTCCATGCTCTCGGTGGACTTATTGTCTTTAGCAAGCTGGCGTATCTTTTCCTTGATGCCGCCACGTTTGGCATCCCAAGCCTCTATATCCGCCTTGTAGTCTTTGAGCGGCTGCTTTGCCATCTCGGCTTGTTGCTGCTCGTAGTCCCGTATAGCTTTGTTAAAGAAACCGTCACACGTGGATTTGCGTTCGCCGGAATCAGCTATCGTTAGGATGAATAGTCCAGCTGGACCTGATAACTTTTCAGCCCGCTTCACATCTACATGGTTTTGGATTGCCAGGGAAAGAGATGACAGAGCTGATGAAGCTACCAGGGGAACAGGTGCTTTCACAAATCCTGCCACCTCTTCCACTGCATGCCGGATCGTGTCTGGAAGGGCATCTACTGGGTAAGGCTCAGGCGGTACCTTTGCCATCAAGGGTTGAGGATCGGACCACTCTTGCAGTGGAAGCCCCATTAACTGCATGAACTCCGCGCGCGCTTCCGGTGTCGCTTGTACTGTTTCTCCCATCACGTTCAGCATCACGCGGCCTCCTGTATTGCAAGGTAAGGCTTGAGGATTGCCCAGGCATCGCCGGTACCGGCAAGGTCAAGCGCGAACGTTGCGAGGAAGCATGGGTTAACCCTGGCTACTTCCTGTGCAACAGCATCCACTCGATGCGCGTCTTTGCTGCGGTAGGTTATTTGTACAGACAGGCCGGCAAGGAACCTTAATTCAAGCCCTGCGGGGTCGAGATCATTTGGGATGATGACGCGGGGATAAGCCTTGCCAAGATCCCAATCGAAAGCAACTATCACCATCCGGGAGGGCGCATTTCCTGCTTCCCGTATGATCATTAGTTGCTTGCCGTAAGGCGGGAATCGTTTATAATCACGGTTCAGTTTTTTTTGATATGCCGCCTCGGTTGCCGCCGAGGCGTTTTCTTTTGTGGGGTAGATCATTCGTTCTATTACCTCACTTTCGCGTCGAGCCACGCCTGTATCTCGCTTAATTTCCATGCGGTAACCCTCGCTGACAATTTCACCGGTTTTGGAAAAGTGGGATCTTCTTTTAACCATCTCCAGAGAGTCGGCTCAGAAACATCCAGCTCTGGCGCAAGCTTTTTCGCGCGGATAAACCCTTTACCTGCTAGCATTAATTGCTCCTTTTTATTTGTTGATCATGACGTTTTAGCTTCACATAAACGATGTTGTTCTATTACCTGATACCTAACAACATCGTATGAGTGAATTATAAGGCTTTGTTATTAAAAGAAAATATTCTGCATACGGCAGACTGTATACATTATGCGGCAGACTGTATTAACAACCTTTTAACCAGCTCCCGCTAATAGTTCTCTCCTTGCGACTTACGCCAAATCTTTTTTGTATTAGCGGGACGTACTTCTTCGCAAAAGCTCGCTTGCTATCTTTCCCGCCGTTTTTTTCCCACTCCTCTCTTATCCAGGCAATGATCGGCAAATCCGAAGAATGGCCTTTGTTTGCAATCTTCCGGGCGTGATTCGAAACAACCTCTTTATCAATAAAGCCCTCTACCTCTAGCAGAGACCTGGCTCTAAATGCATCAGAAGCCACCATCCGCATATACTCAACAAATTTACTTGCCTGGGTTGCGGCACAGATATGCGGATCCTTACTTGCCTCATCCAACAGTCTCTTAAGCTGTAACCAGCCCGTCTTTTCGTTCACGTACTTGAGCTTCTGCCTGATTGTTCCGTCCATTTTTCTTCCTTTAAAAATTGCCCGATGGCCAGATGTACACCGGGCTAGTGGTGACTTAACTTTCTACAAAGCAGCTTTCCCTATAGCAAGAGTCGCTTTCATGAATGCCGAGAATTCCGGATTTTCTTTCTCGAACTTTTTCTCGATGTCATCGAGGAAATACTGTTGCCGCTTTGGGTCAAAATATACTTTCCCATCTTCAGCCAGATCCAACAGGTCGCACATAAGATCATTTGCCTGCTCAATCACTTCCCGGGAATAGTGGTAGCCATTATCAGCCCGCCGAAATAAATTAAAGACGCCCCCCAAGCAAGCCTTGATAAGCCCCTTTCGATCTTCCCGAAAATCCTGAGGGCTTTTTGGGGCTCTATCCAATGCTCTTTTTTTCTCAGCGTGCTGCTTCTCTATCTCTTCCTTAAGGCGTTGCCTATCCTTTTCCTCTTCGTTAAACCCGATCCAAGCCTCAAATTCCCGCTTATTGCGCTTGAAAATTTGTACCAGGCCTTGTCTTCTTTGCTCCGATGTTGCTGCTCTGCCGAACGGAAGAACCCTCATTTCTCCGTCAACCATAGCAATCCTGCTCGCATTTTTTGCAGTTCCTGGGCCAGGAAACCATTCAGGTTTTACTAGCCCAGAAGCAATAAGGTCAACTTGGGTGCCTTGGTAAATTCTTCCCCACGAATACTCCCTTACCTTGAGACGGTCTAGGGACGTGCGGATAGGTGTAGAATTGGCGTTAGCCATGATGTGAACCTCCTTCATAGGTTACGTTGTGGTCAGGGGTGTCTGGTGTTGGTAGCACCTTTCGCCCCGCTTTATTGCCTGAAGTCCGTCAGGCCACGGTATTACTCCTTGGTATCGTGTTACAGAACTTCGCCCAGTCTTCCATCATTCTGGTGCGTTTCTCAAAGAGATCTCCGCGCCTGTAAGCCGCTTCCACTTTATCCCCGATACTATGGGCAAGGGCCATTTCCGCAACGTCGCGCGGGTAGTTGGTGCACTCTGCAGCCCAATCTCGGAAAGTGGACCGGAAGCCGTGAACAGTTACGTCGGGGTCACCCATACGGCGCAATACTTTTAAAACGCTCATGTCGGATAACGGTTTGTCTTTCGATCCAGGGAAGATCAAATCTCCGGATCTGTCCATCTGATTGAGTATGTCCATGGCAGCATCAGAAAGTGGTACACGATGCTCCTTGCCAGCTTTCATGCGCTCCCCGGGAATAACCCATATCCGGGCATCTAGATTAATTTCTCTCCAGGTGGCTAAACGGACCTCTCCTGAGCGGCAAGCGGTCAGAATAGTGAATTCCAGGGCTCTGGCTGAGATTTCATCTTGTTGCCTAAGCCTAACCATTAACTCGCCTATTTGCGCGTATCCTAGAGCCGCGTGGTGAGTCGTTCGCTTCGTCCGGCTTATGTTGGGCAGCAGGTGGTCCAGATGTCCCTTCCAACGTGCCGGATTTTCGCCTTCCCTATAGCCGTGAACAGTCGCCCAATCAAGTATTGATTCGATTCGGCCGCGCAGGCGGCTCGCGGTTTCTGTTTTAGTGGTCCAGATAGGACTGAGCGCCCTCATGACCAACGAAACGTCCACCTCGTTTACTGGAACCGTCCCAATAACGGGGCCGCAGTAAATTGCTATGGTGTTCGTCCATTGATTTGCGTGTTTAGGACTTTTCCAGCTGGCACGGTGGGAAGCAATGTATTGATCAGCGCAGGCTTGAAAGGTTATCGTGCGGGATGATGGTTCAGCATTGCGCGCCTGGATGGGATTAATACCTGAGCGTTTCTTTCTCCGGGCTTTTAAAGCCTCTTCTCGAGCTTCTTCAAGCGTTACATCGGGATAGGATCCCAGTCCCATCCAATGAGCTTTTCCGGACAGGGTAAAGCGGAATATCCAGTGCTTGGAACCGCCTTCTGTCACCCTAAGGTATAAGCCTGCGCCGTCGCCATACACGCCGGGCTTGCTAAGCCTTCTAACTGCTAAATCCGAAAATTTGTGAGCCTTGCCCATTGCGACGCTGTAGAAATGATATACATGTCACTCTACAAGAAGTGCCGAGATTGTGCAAGACCTAATGATGCTTTATAAGAGGATGGTGTGGGGTAATACTATTGATTTTAAAGGGACAAAAACATTTAATGATACTTTATAAGACACTATCTATGGCTGCGCAGGCGTCCGCAGCCTCCATGAACTTCCGGTATCGCGCCAGCCACTGAAATGGAACAGGGAATTCGCAAGTATTCTGTCTTGCCGCATGTATCGCCACGAGGGCGCCCAGCATGATCGACCGGCCGCAGCTGTCTCCCCCTGCGCGTATGTTGGTTTCGACTGCGCTCCGGTAATCGCTCGCAGTTTGCGCAATGTGGAAGACGACAGGCAAACCTTCCGTGACATGACAGGCGGGACCGAAGCGTTGAGCTGCGCCAATGCCATCCGGCCCGGGCATTGAAAGTGCTTCTTCAAGCAGCGGCCGGAGCACGCTGCCCGCAAGCGGCAAAGCATCTGCCAGGGCTTGTGGCATCGACATGCCATACAAAAGGTTGAATAACGCTGCGGCAGAACATTGCGCGGCAGCGACGGCCGTTTCGTTATTGTTCGTTACGCGCACCACTTCATCGACCTGCCGCATGAGCTCATCCAGCGTTCCGGTATGTGCGGCCACCAGCGGCGGGATCGCCGCCAGGGATGGGTGCTGGTCGTCATCCGCGCCGGAGGCTGCCGGAAATTCAGCCGGTTCCAGGGGTAGCAAGGTGCGCAGCGTGAGGCGGGTAGGGGAATCAATATACCCCACGTATTTCCCGCCGGGCCCGAAGCAGGCGCGATATTCGCTTTGATACTCGACCCGGTTGAACCGTCCGTGCTTTGCCAGATGCTTCAGCATCAGCAGGCAAATCTCTCCATAGGAGCTTGACTCGCCGGGGGTCTTTCCGCTGTGCGCGAAGTATCCCTTTGCCCCGGCATAATTTGCCTCCTCCGGCTGCAGAAATACAAGGCCCTCCGGGCCCCGGGCTGCTTCGACCTCTGCGATGCGGACAGGATCATAAATCCAGTGCAGCCCCAGGGCGGCGCTGTCCGCAACCAAGGCGCCAAGAACCGCCTCACTGTTCAGGCTCTTCATTCTTCATATCCTTTCAGGCTGTCTGAGACCGGAAACCCGATATCGTCGCCCGGATTTCTATCAATTGATCTCTTCCTCCACCGGCAGTCTTCGGGCTTCATCTTCCAGCATGATGGGAATTCCATCCCTGATGGGGAATGCCAGCCTGTCGGCCTTGCAGATAAGTTCGTTTTCAGGCTTCCGGTACAGCAGCGGCGATTTACATAACGGGCATACCAGAATGTCGAGCAATTTCGGATCCATAATTCAACCTCATTTTAAGATTTCATCTCTACCAGTTGCTTCCAGTCAGCCGAGCATTCCATTATCCGGACACTCTGCTTTAACAGATGCTTTCCAGTGATGCCAAAGCATGTCATTGCTGGCCTGGCTGGATTCCAGTTTGCTGGATTCGAGTCAAGCCGGAATGACGGGATTCATGATAATTTTCTGGCCGGATAAGACAAAGTCCGGTTTTTTGCCGGCCTTCGGCTTCCCGGCGCTATTCCGGATTCCGAGTGGTGAAAGTGATGCGATTGTATCCTGCCATTCGCGCTGCCTCCATCACTGCGATAACCGACTGATGTGTCGCCCTGGCGTCCGCATTGATGACTATCACCGGGTCCATGCGGCTCCCTGCCGCCGTTCGCAATTCGCCCTGGAACTGGGCGACATTCCGAAACTGGACAGGCGTCCGATTGATCATGTAGTTCCCCGCCGCGCTGACCGAGATATCGATGACATTCGAGCGCTCGCCGGATTTTTCGGAAGAGGCTTGCGGCAAAGTAATTTCCAGTTCCGAAAACCGGGAGTAGGTGGTGGTAATCATCAGGAAAATCAGGATGACAAGCAGCACATCGATCATCGGGACCAGGTTGATTTCAGGTTCTTCCTTGTGTCTGCCGCGCTGAAAATTCATGACCAGGATTCGATGGAATAAGGGAGAGTGGATAAGAGCAGTTTCAGGTGCGCGGATTATGACGATCAGGCATAGCCGCTCCAGTAATAATCAGCCCTTTCTTTCGCCATGGATGATTTCCACCAGTTTCAATGCCTGCAGTTCCATCTCTATTACCAGCTCATCCACTTTTCCCCGGAAATACCGGTAAAACATGATACTGGGAATGGCGACAAGGATGCCAAAAGCGGCATTATAAAGTGCTACCGAGATGCCGTGCGCCAGTTGAGCCGGGTTGTTGCCGCTGGCAGGAGTGCTCGCGCCGAATATTTCGATCATGCCGACCAGTGTCCCGAACAGGCCCATCAGCGGGCTTATGGAGCCGATCGTTCCCAAGGTGGTGAGATAGCGCTCCAGTTGATGGGCAACGGCACGACCAGCTTCTTCTATGGATTCTTTCATGACTTCCCGGGTACTGGTGTCATTTTTCAGTCCGGCAGAAAAAATCTGGCCGAGGGGGGAATGCTTCTGGAGACGGCCGAGCATTTCGGAAGATACGCCCGCTTCGCGGTACTCACGCACTACCAGAGGCAGGAGATTCCGAGGTGCGACCACGTTGAGACGCAGTGCCCAGATGCGCTCGCCGATGATGGCTCCCGCGACGATGGATGCCAGAATGAGCGGCCAGATCGGCCAGCCGGCGGCTTGAATCAACGCGAACACGCGGGGAGTCTCCTCGGTAAAAATACAGAAATCGAGTCCGGATCAGAGCGAATCAGGGTCTCAGGAATCGTCTTAATGTAGCGTGCTACTGTGATTTCAGCAAGGTTGAAAGATTCTTATTGTCCACAATTGCTGTGGATAAGTTTGTGGGTAGTATGCAGATAGAGCTTTTAAGTCGCCTTTCCATAACAACTTTCTCTGATTAGACTAATTTTTAAACTTATTATAATTTATTCTAAAACATAGGGTTATGTTGTACCCGGGTTATGTTGTACCCGGATTTCACGCGGATTGGCATCGTATAATAGGCTATTTCCGTGACAGGTGTGGATTATTGTAAAATGTCAAGATGAATCATGTTCTGGAAATGGGTTTCGAGCGGGCGGTCATGAGCGTGAGCGAATTGAACCGCAATGCCAAGGAGTTGCTGGAGCAGGCTTTTCCATTGTCCTGGGTGGCTGGCGAGATCTCCAATATCAAGTGTTATGGCTCCGGCCACTGGTACTTTTCCCTGAAGGATGAGATTGCCCAGGTGCGCTGTGTCATGTTCCGGGAAAAAAACCAGTACCTGGATTGGCAGCCGCGAGATGGAATGCGGGTCGAAGTACGCGCGCTGGTAACGTTGTATCATGCACGCGGCGATTTTCAACTGAACATCGAGGCTATCCGTCACGCCGGGCTCGGTTCGCTGTTTGAAGCTTTCGGGCAACTCAAGGCGAGGCTTGGAAAAGAGGGATTGTTCGATTCCGAGCGCAAGAAACCCTTGCCCGGATTTCCAAAGCAGATCGGGATCATCACTTCTCCTGCCGCCGCCGCGCTGCACGATGTACTGTCCACCTTGCAGCGGCGCATGCCTTCCGTGCCCATAGTTGTTTATCCAACGCCTGTTCAGGGCGCCGGCGCTTCAATCAGGATCGCAAGCGCCATTCAAACCGCTGCAAGCCGGGCTGAGTGCGATGTACTGATACTGTGCCGGGGCGGGGGCTCTCTGGAAGACCTGTGGGCTTTCAACGAGGAGGTGGTGGCACGCGCAATTGCGGCGTGCTCCATTCCCATTGTAAGCGGAGTAGGTCACGAAACCGATTTTACCATTGCGGATTTTGTCGCCGATGTCCGGGCTCCCACGCCGACCGGCGCATCCCAGTTCGTGTGTCCGGATCGCACAGAACTGGCGAGACATGGAGAAATTCTTTATGGACGCATGCACCGCGCGATGCAGCGGCGCATCGAAGGCCGGATGCAGCATACCGATATGCTGGGATGCCGCCTGGTGCATCCGGGAAAGCGCATCGAAGCGCAACTGGCGCAGCTTGTGCATTTGCGCGAGCGCCTGGAAAGCGCATGGCAGCGTCATGAGAAGGAGCGTTATTGGCGTTTGCGTGAGTTTCAGCAGCGCATGAAGATTGCCCGGCCCGGCCTCCCGCGGCTGGAAGAGCGCCAGCAGGAGCTCCGTCTACGCCTTCAGCGGGTGATCGCATCCCGGCTTGAAACTCTCGGCATGCACTTGCAGCGCCAGGAAGCAAATCTTTCTCATCTGAATCCGGATTCCGTTCTGGCGCGAGGTTACAGTATTGCCTATGCCCTCGATGGCACGGTATTAAGAAGAAATGACCAGGTCGACGTTGGCGATGCCATCCGTGTGAAATTCGCGAAAGGATGGAGCAAGGCATCCGTGACGGAGAAGGGCGAATAGCAGGATGCGCATTCCTCAACTTTCTGTCGAGTCTGGACATTCGGCCAAGGGTGGTGCAGACTTTGATCGTTGGGTGGAATTGTGTCGAATCCGCATCGAACTCCCGTTCTTCCGCAGGGAGAGACAAGTCTTTTCCCGGTAAAGGGACGCCATGGAGATCGTTGCCATTCAATTCCGCTCATATGTTTCTGCCACTGGTCTTGGCTACTGAATCCTATCAGCTCTTTCCACAAAAATATGTCTCCAAAAATCTTTCTCACGCTGGGCGCAGTCAATGCATTTCTCTGTGTCGCTTTGGGTGCGTTCGGTGCGCACGGCCTGAAGCAGACGCTCTCCGCCGATATGCTGGCCGTATACCAGACCGGTGTGCAGTATCACTTTTATCATGCGCTCGGCCTTATCGCGGTGGGTCTCGTGCTGTTTCAGTTTCCCGCCTCCAGATGGGTGATGTTATCCGGATGGCTGATGCTTGCGGGAATCATTCTGTTTTCTGCCAGTCTTTATGCGCTGAGCCTCACGGGCATGCGCGGACTTGGCATCATCACTCCATTTGGCGGCGTGTCATTCCTCACCGCATGGATCCTGCTTGCCTACGGCTCGTGGGCCGCAAAATAAGACCATTTCTGCGAGTATCCGGAAGTCGGGACTCTTCTGATATCCTGAATCACCTGCACTGCATCCTGTGACGCTTCATCATTTTTTTGCTCCTTGTCCCCGTGGCGTGGAATCCGCGCTCGTTGCCGAGCTGGAGCGCCTCGGTGCCTCTGCCATAAATCGTCAGGACGGGGGCGCGGAATTTCAGGGGGACTGGGATACCTGCTATCGAACCAATCTGGAAAGCCGTATTGCCAGCCGTGTTCTCTGGCGCGTTGCCAGTGAACCTTACGCTACCGAAATTGACGTATACAAGGTTGCGCGCCAGTTGCCCTGGCACGACTGGTTCGCTCCGGCGCTTACAATCAAGGTCAATGTGGCCGCTATCAAGTGTCCATTGCAGAGCCTGGATTTCGTTACACTCAAGATCAAGGATGGGGTCTGCGACAGATTCCGCGAAGTTGCGGGGAGCCGGCCAAGTGTCGATACCGTGCAACCGGACATCCGGATTCACGGCTTTCTCGATGCCTGCAGGATTTTCCTGTATCTGGATACCTCGGGCGATGCGTTATTCAGGCGCGGCCTCCGAAAGGGTACCGGGGAGGCTCCGCTACGGGAAAATCTTGCCGCAGGAATTTTATCGCTGGCAGGCTGGCGTCCAGGGATTCCGCTGCTCGATCCCATGTGCGGGAGCGGAACCTTTCTACTGGAAGCGGCACAAATCGCACTGAATATATCCCCAGGACTGGGACGAAGTTTTGCTTTCGAAAAGCTCAGGATATTTGACAAAAAACGATGGGAACGGATCGGAAAGGCGGCAACTGCAAGGCAAAAGACGAAATCGCAGCAACCGATATTCGGCAGCGATCTGTATGGCAGTGCAATTGCCGTTGCCCAGGCCAATCTGGCCGCTGCCGGGCTGTCTGAAGCAGTTACTCTCAAGCAGGCAAACGTGCTGGAACTGTCGGCGCCCGCATCCTCCGGCTTTCTTGTCACCAACCCGCCCTACGGAGTGAGGTTGGGGGAGCAGAAACAGCTCATGGAGTTTTATCCGAAACTCGGGGACGTGCTCAAGAAGAAATTCAGCGGATGGAATGCCTACATACTGACGGCTGATCCGCAGCTTCCCAAGCTCATACGTTTGACAGCTTCGCGACGTATTCCACTCTTTAACGGTGCGCTGGAATGCCGCTTGCTGGAATATAAAATGGTATCGGGCGGGATGCGCAAAACGAAGAAAACAGCCATCGGTGAGCCAGGGCAGGTAACGGAAGCCGGGCATGAGTAACCCTATAGTGCCGGTACGAAGCATATGCCTGGCGATATTCCTGGGCTGTACGGCCCTGATCAGTTTCGCGCTTTATCTGCAACTCGTGGAAAACCTTTTGCCATGCCCGCTTTGTGTCGTGCAGCGCATTGCCTACTGGTTGACAGGCTTAACCGCGCTGGCCGGTTTTTTTCATATTCGGTCAACAACAGGTCGCCGCATCTATGCAGGCCTGATGACAGTCTTTGCCTTTGCCGGCGGGCTGATCGCGCTGCGTCATGCCTGGCTCGTCCGCTACCCGGAGGCATTCGAATGCGGTATCAGTCCTGAAGAAGAGTTTCTGAACGCGCTGCCGCTGGCACGATGGTGGCCTGATATGTTCGAAGCAAATGGTGATTGCGCCGATGTCACATGGAAATTTGCTTCGCTTACTCTCCCGGATTGGTCGGCAATTTTTTTCATGATCCTTGCCGCTCTCTCGATTTATGTCCTGCTCATCCGCGAGAACCGGCGCCAGTGATACACTGACGGCCGTCCTGAACCCCTCTGTCCACCGTTCGCCCTGAACCTGTCCTGAGCCTCTTTGACAGGCTCAGGACAACTCGTTGAAGAAGGACTGAGCCGATCAGGGCAGGGCAGGAATATTGCGAGGAGCAAGGTCCTGCCTGCAGCGTCTCCTTGAAAAATTGAACTCCCATCCCTATATATGATCCATCTTGACATAAGGAAACGGAACTGCCCATGAAGCGAATTTTTCTATTTGTAGTTACCAATCTGGCCATCTTGCTGGTGCTGAGCATCACGCTGCGCTTGCTGGGCGTTGATCGCATGCTTGATGAGCAGGGTGTGGGCATCAATTACAATTCACTGCTTGTCATGGCGGCAGTGATCGGTTTTGGCGGTTCGCTGATTTCGCTTGCCATGTCCAAGTGGACTGCGAAACGCATGACAGGTGCGGTTGTGATCGAACAGCCTTCCGATCCGACCGAGCGCTGGCTGGTGGAAACTGTCCGGCGTCAGGCCGAGCGCGTCGGGATCGGTATGCCGGAAGTGGCGATCTACGATGCGCCGGACATGAATGCCTTTGCTACCGGCATGAACCGCAACGAGGCATTGGTGGCGGTAAGTACCGGCTTGCTTCAGGCCATGACGAAAGATGAAATCGAGGGGGTGCTGGCACATGAAATAAGTCATGTTGCCAACGGCGATATGGTGACGCTTGCGCTGATTCAGGGTGTCGTCAATACCTTCGTGATTTTTTTATCAAGAGTCATCGGCCATTTCGTGGATAGGGTCGTATTCAGAACCGAGCGGGAGTATGGTCCTGCCTTCATGGTTACCACGCTGATCGCTCAAATGGTACTTGGGATATTGGCAAGCATCATCGTGATGTGGTTCAGCCGCCAGCGCGAATTTCGCGCGGACGCGGGTGGGGCGCAGCTGGCGGGACGCAACAAAATGATCGCGGCGCTTGAACGCCTGCAACGCCGGGACGAGCCCTCCCAGTTGCCGGAGAGGCTGGAAGCATTCGGTATTTCTGGAGGCGAAGGGGGTCTCAGAACCCTGTTCATGTCTCATCCGCCACTTGAAGTGCGTATTGCAGCGCTTCGCGCGATGACCTGATCAGTCAAAAAAGGCGGGAGCATGGACATGCTTCCGCCTTTTTTGGTCCCGTCAGAATTGACGCATCAGGTTTGACAGCTTTTACTTTCCTGTTCCTTGTCCTTATTCCTTGGGCAGATCAAATTTCTTCATCCTCCTCCTCCGCATCCTTCGGCGGATTCCCGTCATACACCAGACTTTGCCGTCTCTGGAGATAGGCATCCCGGATAAATTCGTATTTGTCGAGGGAAGCTTCTTCCAGGGTTTTCTCGGATTTGAGTAGCTCGGCGCGGGCGTCTGTAACCCTGGTGGAGCCCACTATCGGGCCTATAAAAGGTGCCACGAAAAAACTGCCCACAAATACGGGGTCGGTCACGGTGTCAATGACGCGCCCGCCTGCATCCCGCGCCGAACTAGGCCCGAGGAAGGGCAGCACGACATACGGTCCGCTTGCGACCCCGTAATGACCCAGAGTCTGCCCGAAATCCTCATTATGCTTTTCAAACCCAATACCGCTCGCCAGATCCACGATCCCGGCGAGACCCAGCGTGCTGTTCACGACGAACCGGGTGCTGCTGGTGAAGGCGTTACTGAATTTGAGCTGCAGAAGGTTATTCAGCGTGATCGGTATGTCACCGAGGTTGGAGAGCACATTTCCAACCGCTGTTTCGAGGGGGTCCGGCATTATCCATCTATAACCCTTTGCGACCGGTCTCATTACATAGTCATCAACCGATTCATTGAATGAAAATATCTTGCGGTTGACGGATTCCCATGGGTCTTTTTTACTGTAGGGTGGATAAGTGGCAGGCGGAGCGGCATTTTTGAATACGGGTCCCTCGATCACCTCGGCTTGCCTGTTGTCCTCAACAGAAGCGGTTTTGGCGGCCGAAGCGTTCTTCTCTGCGGGAGCGCTTCCATCAGCCGCAGTGTCCTTGGCTATGGCCCCACCGTTAAGGAGAGATCCAAGAAGTAACGGCAATAATAGGGGAGAAGGTTTGACAGAGCGTGCCATAGTCAAGATAAATCCTGAAGTTGACAGGGAATATTTTTCGTCATTATATTCCTAATTTCAAGCAGGAAAGCACTTTTTTTCTCGCTCGATCATGCGGCTTTTTCTGATATGTTTGTTCCTGCTTCTCTGCTTTACGGCGCGGTTTTCGCGGTCTTAAGGCCGTCTTCTCCACTCTTTCTCCGGCCGGGCGGAAGAGCAGCCAGGCCAAAGGCGGGTAAATTCGTCCGAGGCGTTTTGGGCAGACCGAAAAGCACTTGTGTGTTCGACCACGATATTATGCGTATCCTGATTATCGAAGATGAGGACAAGACCGTTTCCTTTCTCAAGAAGGGATTAACCGAATCGGGTTATATCGTCGATGCCTCGATGAATGGCGATGAGGGACTGCTTCTGGCTCTCGACATCGATTATGATTTGATCATTCTGGACGTAATGCTGCCCGGTCGCGATGGCTGGTCCATTCTCTCGACACTGCGCCAGACGGGAAAAGAGATGCCGGTGCTTTTCCTCACCGCCAGGGATATGGTGCAAGACCGGGTCAAGGGGCTGGAGCTCGGGGCAGATGACTATCTGATCAAGCCTTTTGCATTTTCAGAATTGCTGGCCAGAGTTCGCATGCTATTGCGGCGTACCCCCCAAAGACATCATGACACCTTGCAAATTGCCGATCTGGAGATTGAATTCGCGCGCCAGAAGGCAGTTCGCGGCGGCAATCGTCTTGATCTGACATCCAAGGAGTTCGCGCTTCTGTCGCTGCTCATGCGGCGTTCGGGAGAGGTTTTATCCCGGACCTTGATCGCGGAGCAGGTCTGGGATATCAATTTCGACAGTGATACCAATGTAATCGATGTGGCGATACGCCGGCTACGCGGCAAGGTAGACGATCCATTCGAAAAAAAACTGATCCATACGGTGCGTGGCGTAGGGTACGTGTTTGAAGATCGATAGCCTGCGGAGGGTCGCATCCACATCCAGTCATTCGCGCTGGTCGATCACCAAGCAATTGACCTGGCTTTATGCGTTATCGGCCTCCGTCATGCTCATCTTCGCTTCAGGATTCCTTTATTGGATTCTCATCACGACACTGGAAAAAGAAGATGAGCAGTTTTTCGACAGACGGATCAAGTTTCTCGAGCGCCTTTTGCGGGCAGACGATCGGGAAGCCCTGGAAGGTGAAATTTCCCAGGAAAATGTCGGATTTACCAACTCCCAGTATAGAACCTACACCCGTATTCTTAATGAATCCGGGATCACTCTTCATGAGACTCCCGGAATGGATCAAGAGACTCCTCCCACTGTATTTCCCGACTCGCGAGAATCGAAAGGAAAGATAAAGAAATGGCATTCTGCTGACAATAAAACCTATTTGCTGGTTGCCGCCCGGACAGGAAGCGATGGTTTCGGCTGGCAAATCCAGATGGCACTGGATGAGACAGACGAAGAGGTGCTAATCAGCCGGTACGAGCACTACTCGGCCGGTGTGCTGTTAACCGGCATTGTGGTGTCCGCAGCCATTGGGGCCATCATCGCGCGGCGCGGCATGAAGCCCCTGGTAGATATTACCGGAGTTGCTGAACGCATCACGGCCAGCCAGCTACATGAGCGCATCGATGTCGTGCCATGGCCTCAGGAACTGGGATCGCTGGCACGCGCATTCGATGCGATGCTCGATCGGCTGGAAGATTCATTTGATCGCCTTTTTCAGTTTTCGGCCGATCTGGCGCATGAATTGCGCACTCCGATCAACAACCTGCGGGGAGAAGCCGAAGTGGCCCTTTCCAGGCCCCGGGAGGCTCATGAATACCGCGAGATACTTGCATCGAGTCTCGAGGAGTACGATCGCCTGTCGCGCATGATGGACAGCCTGCTATTCCTGGCCAGGGCCGATAATGCGCAGGCCATGGTTACCCGCAACCGGGTCGATGTGCGCACGGAAATCATGAAAGTCATCAATTTTTATGAAGCATTGGCTGCGGAACAGAAGGTTCGAGTAACATGCACGGGAGATGGGATGATGGATGCTGATCCGATTCTTTTTCGAAGAATCATCAGTAACCTGCTTTCGAATGCCCTGCATTACACTCCAGGCGGTGGGGAAATCACCTTTTCCGTCCAACGTGTCGACGGCGGGCTCGAGGTTGTCTGCCGCGACAGTGGAGAAGGAATCGCACAGGAACATCTATCAAAAATATTTGATCGCTTTTACCGGGTCAATCCTTCCCGTAGTACGAAAGAAGGCGCAGGGCTCGGATTGGCTATCGTAAAATCCATCATCAGTCTTCACAGTGGCAGGATCGGTGTACAAAGCACTATTGGCCAAGGCACTTCCATACAGCTTTTCTTTCCGATATAGCGCATGTCATAGTCTTTGGTAACTCCGTTGTAATCAGGTTTGTCCACAGGGGGTTCTGCATCACTCAATCCTGCTGTCTTCCAATTCTCAGCCGCGCTTCCCGAACATTACAAATTTGTAATGTCGCAGACATCATTCTGTCAGAATTCTCTTTTTATAATCTCCATCTATAACCATTAGAACATTGTGGGAATACAACGGAGGAAGTTGAAGTGACATTATTGTCCATCAAGGCGCTGCCGGGTGCTGCTGTGGTAATAATCATCAGCTTGGCAACTGATTTACTTCCACCATTCATCCGCATTGTCGATTGCTGATCAATCCCATCTTCATCCATGGCTCGGGAATGTAAACCTCACATTTCCATTTTATTTGTTATAAGCAGCCTGCAAGATCCTCATGCCCACTAACCGGAGCCCCAAAGCCTATGGCATCAGCAAGATATCTCTCCATTTTTTCTCCCGCAACGAAGCAGCAAAGACGGGAAAATTTTCACAACTATTGGGAATTTACCCAGCAACATGGCGGACAATTCTTCGAGGATGACAAAGACCTGGAAAAAAAGCGTGCCAGGCTCAAGCATTTTCGGGATTATCCGGTCAACTTGCGCCAGCCGCTTGCCAATCCCGGAGCCTTTTATCGTAATTATGTCGAGATGCAGGATGATCCTTTGTCCCTGGATCGCATGACGTTGATGCTGACATGTATCTACAAATTCGCAAGACACGAGTGGGTAGGAATAAAGGCGGCCTGGGATGCCGTTCCCGCCATGGCATCTTCATACACGGTGGAAGATAAGATCAGCCGGGTACATTTGGCGGAAGAATTCTGCCATATACGGCTTTTTGACGAAATGTTGCGTACCTGCGGTCTCGATCAGGTGGAATGGGTGCCTTTGGGTCCGATCAAGGAAAAGATTTACGAGCAGTTTCCCAAATTTCCGGAACTCTTGATGGCCCCTCCCGCTTTTGTGACTGAATTGATGGGGATAACTTTTTATTGCCATTTATACCAATTGTTCGATGAGGTATTGGCCGAGGAACCCGAAGTCTGTCAGCGGCTAAAAGAACTGCTGGATGAAATTACCATTGATGAGGTAGCCCATGTAGGGCAGCGCAGGAATTTTATCGGGCCGATAGGGATGAAAATATCGAAAGCATTGCTTGAGCCGTCTTATAGACTGTTTTTCAACGATATTCCTGAAATCAGGCAGCTGTTCAATGTCAGCCGGATGATCAAGGACGGCATTGCCTTTGACTTCAATCAATTGCCTGCACACATAATCCAGCGCAGCTGGGTTCCCTCATACTGCAAGGCCTGAACAGTGGTATCCTTGCCCGCCTTGTCTGATGCGCAGTGCCTGGATTCAGTGTGCACCATGCGGCAGATTTTCGTGCTGATCTGACTGCATGAGCTTCAAGATCCTATTTTTGCTCTGGCATCTGAAGCAAGGCAGCCGATATTGCAGCGCATTACGGAGGGCGGTGAAAATCGCCAGTAACCTTGATTATTGACAGAATAACCCGTGATTTGAGCGGTGCGATGTGGATCTTCACCCGGTTGCCGAACGACGGTTCGGCGGCAATGTACATCCATCGCTGCATTCAGCGCGAGGTCTGGAGCAAGGAAGTACTCGGCGATCGGATCATCATGCGCGCGGCGTTGCCGTTCGTGCCGTTCATACTTGCTGTACTGGTAGCGGCTTTCACAGCGATCAATGGTCCCGCTATCAAGAAGCGGACGGGGAAAGGACTGATCCGGCAGATCCGGGAGCAGATCGGGCTTGCGGTACGCTTTGCGATTCCGCCTCCATGGTATTACATTTTCGAACTGCACGACGATGACAGGAAACTGCATGCAGGAGAGTATCTGAACAGGCTTGAAACAAAAGGAGGGCTCTATCGCTTCCTGCGCGATAACAACGGTGGCCTCCCTGTTCCCGCGGAGCGCAGCACCGGTTCCATAAAGGATAAGATGCGCTTCAGGGTCCGCTGCCGCGAGCATGGGATCGCGACTGCTCCCGTTTTTTTTTATATTGCCCAGGAAAAGATTACGGCGGTTGATTGGGGTTCGTCAGAACCATCGGCACTGCCCGAATTACCCGAGTGTGATCTCTTCATAAAACCGGTGCACGGTCAGGGCGGGAAAAAGGCCACCCGCTGGGAATATATCGGTTCCGGGAATTTCCGCCGCAATGATGGCGGGGTTGCTACCGGAAGTGAAGTGCTGGAGCGGCTGCGGCACGCATCCCGGCACGGTGCTTTTCTCGTGCAGCCGCGGCTTGCGAGTCACCATGAGATTGCCGATCTGGCCAACGGGACACTTTCCACCGTTCGCGTAATGACATGCCGTAACGAAAAGGAGGGGGTCGAAGTGACCAATGCGGCTTTTCGCATGGCGCGGAACAAGCTCGTCGTCGTCGATAACTTTCATGCCGGAGGTATTGCCGCCAATGTCGACATTTCCACCGGTACGCTGGGAAGGGGCACGCGGGGGGCTTGGGGGGTCACAGCCGACGGATGGTATGAGCAGCATCCAGAAACCGGGATTCAGATCTTGAATCGCAAGCTGCCGTGCTGGGTTGAGTTGGTCGATCTGGTGCAATATGCGCATGGCGCCGCGTTTTTCGACCAGGTTGTCATCGGATGGGATGTTGCGCTGCTCGATAGTGGTCCGTGCATCATGGAAGCCAACAAGGCGCCCGATCTGGACATTATCCAGCGGGTGGAAGGCGTGCCCCTGGGCAATCAGCGATTGGGAAGACTCCTGGCATTCAATCTGATGCGTACCGTCGAGGCGCAGCAAGCACTTGCAGTCGGCGTCCGAAAGAGTACCGATCAGCCCTCTGGCATTACAGATTTGTAATCCTTGCGACATCGTTATGTCAGAATCGCCTTCTTATACTTTTGATGGCTATTAAAAACACGATAACCGATATCGGATATATGCTCCTGGAATTTGAATTGTAATGGAAGGAGTTGGTGTAACGGTGCCTCCGGGCTTCGAAGCAGTTCACTTTAATGCACTGATCGCCATCGCCATCGCCTGCGATTAGATTTTTCTGCTTGAGAAGATCGACTGCGTCTGCCTGAAGATAACTTGACAGAGACCTGATTCCTGGCTTGACTCACAGAGAAATTGTGTCGATCAATCGCACAGTCCCGTCACACGAGTAAACAGATATAAAATGGCCATAGCTTTTTCCGCCAACCAAGCCAATATTCCCGATATTGTTTCATCACCGTCGTTTCAGATTGTTGAGGATTCATTAAAAAGATTTTCACTGCCATGTTTTCACGATCCCGAACGAGTCGAGGAATATGTAGATTTATTCTCTCTGCGAACGTTGTGTAAGGCATTGGAAACAGATCGGGCAGAGAGTAAAAACTCTGCGCTCGAAAAATCTGTCTCTCCGTTTGAGGAAGCGCCCTTTGAACCGAAGTATGATGATTTGTGTCGCCTTCACTGGATCGCGTTAAATCGTAAAGTCATTAACATCCTCGAGCTTGGCAGCGGTTATAGCACAGTGGTCCTCGCTGATGCGATGCGCATACTTAAAAAGTACTTCGGTAATTGGGCCAAGAAATCCATACGCAGCGACAATCCCTTTCATGTGTATGCCGTGGAAGAAGAGCAGCGTTTCCTGGAAATCACCAAATCAAGGCTCGGGTCAAAACTTAAAACACTTGCCACCGTTTCGCGTAGCTCTATCGATGTTCTGATTCACGACAATAGGATTGCAAGCGTATATTCAAAACTGCCCAACATATCCCCCGATTTTGTTTATCTCGACGGCCCTTCCCAGTTTGCTACTACGCAGGAAATAAACGGTTTCTCGTTTAATAGCAAAGCAAGAATGCCAATGTCCGCGGATATTCTGAGAATTGAGTTTTTTTTCGAACCAGGCACACTTATTCTGGTAGACGGCAGAACTGCTAACGCTCGTTTCTTGAAATCGTATCTGCGTCGAAACTGGGCCTATCTGCATGACCCGATCGGAGATATTCATTACTTTGAACTGCAGGAAGAACCGCTTGGGCCTTTTAATAAGTTGAAGCTTGAATTCTGCTTAAATGGAAACTGGCTTATCAGCTAAATCATCCGCTATGAGAAATTCCGCTTCAACCCTCATCATCCCTGTCGAAAATCAGGTGCGCGAGCTGGACGGAAAGCTCCTGCTGTCCTGTGTAGCTGCAGAGCGCGGCTTTCCGGTGATTATTGGCTCACGTGCGTTCATTCATTTCGAGGCGGCATCGCTTCCACGGGGTGTGTACTTGGCGAAAAGCATGCGCAGCCTGAGCAATTCGATGTTCAGGATCCTGCGCATGCTTGGGCATGAGATTGTGGCATGGGAAGAAGAAGCACTGGTTCATCCTCCGGCGGAAACCTATTTCAACCTGCGATTGTCCCCGACGACGATCAGTAATGTGTCCCATATATTTGCCTGGGGTCAGGAGAACTTCGATTTGCTCCAGCAATATCCGCAACTGCCCAAAAAACTACCTATTCACATTACTGGAAATCCGCGCGGAGATATATTGCGGCCGGAAATGCGATCCTACTTCGACACGGAGGTAGAAAAACTACGTAAGCTTTATGGGGATTTCATTCTTGTTAATACCAATTTTACCGATGTAAACCCTTTTATTCCCGGTATTGGCCTATTCGTGCCGACAAAAGAGGGACATAAGACATCCCGGCGGGGTCAAGCCGGAATTGGAGTAAGCCGCGAATTTGCCGAAGGACTCTGGAACCATAAACAAGCAATACTTGAAGATTTCAAGCAGCTCATCCCGGCCCTCGAACAGGCTTTCCCCCATCGGATGATCGTGGTCCGGCCGCATCCGAGTGAAAATTTCAAGGTGTACAACGATATTGCCACAAGATGCAAGCGGGTCAAAGTCATCAATCAAGGCAACGTCATTCCCTGGCTTCTGGCTTCGAAGACAATGATACATAACGGATGTACAACGGGCCTGGAGGCGTATGCGCTTGGGGTACCGGTCATATCATACCTTTCCACATTCAATGAATTCTACGACCATGACTTCCAGGGCCTTCCCACCAGGCTAAGTTATCAGTCCTTCAATTTTGAAGAATTACAGAACACTTTGACCCAAATTCTTGAAGGCAGGCTCGGTCCTCCTGAAGGCGAGGAACGCAAGACGCTCATTGATTACTATCTGGCGGCCCGGAATGGGCGCCTGGCTTGCGAACGTATTGTCGATATCCTCCAGGATAGCGGTTATGCTGAAAACCAGCCACCTGCCCCATCCCTGGAAACATATGCTCAGGGATGGGCGTTCGCGAAGCTAAAGGCTTCTGTCACGAAACTGAACATGCGGCGTCCCGGCCCCAACAGGCTTTCATATCACGATCATCGTTTTCCCCAGATCTCCGTCACGGAGATTGAGAAGAAAGTTGCACAGTTTGGCCGCTTATTGAATCGTTTCAGCAATATTCGCGTTAAGCAATATTCAAAACATCTGTTCAAAATCCAGGGTTAGCGGCTCTCTGAGGCCTCTTTTCAAAAAACTTTTCCAACCTCCATGATTAGGGTACTGATCCCAGCCGATGAACGCGGGGACTTGATATTTATTGAGTTGAGCCAGGGATAACATCATATTATTTATGAAGATACCAAGAGTCATTGCTGAAATAGGCTGTAATCATAAAGGGGATATTGAGATTGCACGAAAGATGATAGGGATTGCGGCCACATTTGCAAAATGCGATATCGTAAAGTTTCAAAAGCGCTCGAACAGGGAATTGCTTACCCCTGAAGAATATAATGCACGCCATCCAAATCCTCTAAACAGTTATGGTGAAAGTTATGGTGCTCATCGCGAATTTCTGGAATTTGATATAGACCAGCACCAGCAATTACAACAGTGGTGCCAGGAGTTCAAGATCGACTATTCGACATCTGTCTGGGATCTTACCTCGGCGAAAGGAATCGCCAGCCTCAATCCCAAATTCATCAAGATACCCTCGGCGTGCAATCTTAATTTTCCCATGCTCCAGTATCTCGCAATCCATTATGCTGGAGATATTCATGTATCCGTGGGCATGACTACTCCTGCCGAACAAGAGCAGATCGTTCGTTTGATGGAGAAGTACCGCGCCGCCGACCGGGTAGTGTTGTATGCATGCACCTCGGGATATCCCGTTCCTTTTGAGCAAGTCTGCCTGCTGGAGATACGAACTCTCATCGAGAGATTTGGCTCGCGTGTCAAGGAAATTGGATTTTCCGGCCATCATCTCGGCATTGCCGTTGACATTGCTGCCGTGGTTTTGGGCGCATCCTGGATTGAACGACATTTCACTCTGGATCGCACATGGAAAGGAACTGATCATGCCGCTTCGCTGGAACCGGATGGTTTGCGCAAGCTGGTACGGGATGTTTACAATGTTTCCAATGCCTTGAAGGTAAAGGAAAATGAAATGACAGAAATCGAGCTTGTGCAGCGCGATAAACTGAAACGCGTGCAAGGAATCCACTTGAACTGATGTATCAAGTAGTGTTCCCGCTCCCATCTGAGAGTTCTTTACAAGGTAAGGTTTTTGGCGTACTTGCAGCGGGCCTGGGAATTTGTACGTTAGAACATTCATTCATGGCAGCCGCTTGATCTGGCATCCGATAGGAATTCACATTTCTGTCGCTGTTCATGCGGTCCATGGAATCCTGCTGAATTGAATTTGCCCGCGGGTCACTTTCCTGGTTCCCGGATGAAGTCTGAGAGTCTGCTGTTTTTCCTATGCAGCGCGCCGGGAGAAATCCTTGAGGCGAAAACCGAGCAGCCATAAGGTGACAAAGTAGCTTGCCGCACCGATTATGACGACTCCTGCCAACCGTACCCCTCGCACCGCTGCCGTATCCGTCAACCACGAAATATCGCTGCCTGAAGCAAACCATAATATGGTTCCCATCACCACCAGGGCCACCGATATTTTTGCCAAAAAAATACCCCATCCCGGTTGAGGCTGGTAAATCTGGTGGCGCCGCAATTTGTAATAGAGCATGCCCGCATTGATACAGGCGCCTAATCCAATGGCAAGCGCCAGCCCGGCGTGTTGCAGCGGTATGATGAAGGCGAGATTCATCAACTGGGTCGCGACAAGCGTGATAAGGGCTATTTTTACGGGGGTCTTGATGTTTTGTCTTGCGTAGAAGCCGGGTGCCAGCACTTTCACCAGAATCAATCCCAGCAGACCCACGCTGTATGCGATAAGAGCATTGCGTGTCATCCAGACATCGTTGGCCGAGAATTCGCCATGATGAAACAGTGTCGTGATAAGCGGCATGGCCAGCAGCGCCAGCGCCACCGCCGCGGGCAATGTCAGCAATATGGTCAGGCGCAAACCCCAGTCGAGCAGGCGGGAATATTCATCCGTGCTGTTGTCGGCGTAGTGCCGCGACAAGGACGGCAGCAGGACTGTACCTAGTGCAACACCCAGCAGACCGGCGGGAAACTCCATTAACCGATCCGCGTAATAAAGCCAGGAAACACTGCCTGTGACAAGAAAGGAAGCGAATATCGTATTGATCAGCAGACTGATCTGGCTGATGGACATGCCGAAAACAGCCGGCCCCATCTGCTTGAGAACACGCCATGCGCCATTGTCGTGGGATTTCAGGCACGGGCGCGGCATCAATTTGAGGCGCATGAGGAACGGTACCTGGAAGGCGAGCTGGAGCAATCCCCCGATGAATACCGCCCACGCGAGCGCCAGCACTGGCGGGTCCATGAGTGGCGCAAGCCATAGCGAACAGCCGATAAACGACAGGTTGAGCAGGGCCGGAGTCAGCGCAGGCACCGAGAATCTGCCCCAGGTGTTGAGAATGCCGCCAGCCAGCGACACGAGCGAGATGAACAGGATGTAGGGAAACGTGATCCGCAGCAGTTCCACCGTAAGCTCGAATTTCTCGGGGCTTGCCGTGAATCCTGGCGCACTTACATAGATGACCAGCGGCGCGGCAATAACACCGATCAGCGTAACCGCGAATAGTGCAATGAACAGCAGCGTTGCGACATGACTTACCAGATCGCGCGTATCTTCGGCGGTGCGGCGATTCTTGTATTCGGCAAGTATGGGCACGAATGCCTGCGAAAACGCGCCCTCGGCGAACAGACGGCGCAACAGGTTAGGGATGCGGAATGCCACAAAGAAAGCATCGGTTTCGATGCCTGCGCCAAAAATGCGGGCAATGATGACATCCCGCGCAAATCCCAGAATGCGGGATATGAACGTCATCCCGCTGACGGTGACAAGGGCTTTGAGCAGATTCATGGGTGCATATGTTAACTGAATACTTGAGGTTTGGGGTTGCTCCACCGTTATTGTCCCGGCCGGAGAATATTATGAATTCCGTCATTCCGGGACTGGTCCGGAATCCAGAAAACCGGCTTGCCGAAGGGATCAAATCGGTACATCGCCGCGATGATTGGCAACAACAGATAGGATTGCCAGTTTTCTTGCAATCAGGCGCAAACACCCGTATCATTCGAAAATTTTCCGTAAAGGGTAATCCGAGGAATTTTCATGGCCAACAGCGCACAAGCAAGAAAACGTGCTAGACAGAATACCAGTCATCGTAACCGCAACATGAGTCTGCGCTCGGAGTTGCGCACAGTGATCAAGCATGTGAGAAAGGCGATCGGATCGGCCGACAAAAATACTGCCCAGGCCGCATATCAGGCGTCTGTCGGTACCATAGATTCGATTGCGGACAAGGGAATCATTCACAAGAACAAGGCAGCCCGTCATAAAAGCCGCCTCTCGGCGGCGATCAAGGCGATGGCCTGATCGTTCAAGCCTCAGCAAAAAAGCCCGGGAAGCACCCGGGCTTTTTTGCTGAGGCTCCTTTTGTCAATGTGTCAATGGTTTGGCAAACCCGATCCATGACATGGGTACGCAAAAGTCTCCGATTTGAGCAGGAAAGGATCGGTTTCGGCTGGGTGGGGGTCCGCATTGGTGTCGGCATTAGCGATGCTTACGTAGATTCAGCGGAATCATGTATCGGAAGCGAGTGGGCATTTTCTGGCCCTTCTGTATCGGAAGCTTTCGCTTTCCGGTTCCCGGCCGCCTCTGTCAGCGTCGATACCAGGTCCATCGGCACTGGAAAAATAACGGTATTGGATTTATCGCCCGCGATTGTCGTGAGAGTCTGGAGATAGCGCAATTGCATGGCGCCGGCTTGTTGCGAGAGCGTTTCTGCCGCCTGCATCAGTTGCTCGGATGCCTGTAGTTCCCCCTCTGCGTGAATCACCTTGGCACGGCGCTCGCGTTCCGCCTCTGCCTGCCGGGCAATAGCTCGTATCATGGATTCATCGATATCCACATGCTTGATCTCGACATTCGAGACCTTGATGCCCCAGGCATCGGTCTGGACGTCCAGCACCTTCTGGATATCCATGTTGAGCTTCTCGCGTTCAGCCAGCATCTCATCGAGTTCGTGCTTGCCCAATACCGATCGCAACGTGGTTTGTGCGAACTGACTGGTGGCGGCAAGAAAATTCTCCACCTGAATAATGGATTTTTGCGGATCGACCACACGAAAATACACCACGGCACTGACTTTCACGGAGACGTTATCGCGTGAAATCACGTCCTGGCTCGGTACGTCCATCACCACGGTGCGCAGATCAACTTTCACCATTTTTTGAATTCCGGGAATGATGATGATCAGGCCGGGGCCTTTCACCTTGTAGAAGCGGCCGAGCAGAAACACGACACCTCGTTCATATTCGCGCAAAATCCGGAATATCGAGAATAGTGCGAGGATAAGAATGAGGGCGAGCGTGCCGAATACCGAATTGGCGAGCATAAGTGTCTCCTGGTTATTTTTCTGCTGCGATTACGTGCAGGACGAGGCCGTCGATTCCTGTCACACGCACCTTCTGGCCCCGAACCAGCGGGTGGGCGGAGTGCACGGTCCACAATTCGCCGCGGATACGTGCCATGCCGTCACCGGAAGTGTCTTCCAGCATTTCTCCCACTGCGCCGACCATATGCTCCTGACCACTCATCAACGGTTTCCGGCGGGTCTTGAGCGCCATGCCGATTACTGAAATCAGGAACAAGGCGCTCGCCAAGGCTACTCCGCCGACGAGCGGCCAGGGGATACCGAAACCGGGCGCATCGCTGTCAATCAGCATCAGGGAGCCCACGACGAAAGCGATAATTCCACCGATACCGAGAGCCCCGAAGCTGGGCAAGAACACTTCGGCCACCATGAATCCGATACCGAGCAGGATCAAGGCAAGTCCGGCATAGCTCACCGGCAGTAACTGGAAGGCATACAGGGCGATAAGCAGGCAGATGGCGCCTGCCACACCGGGCAGCACAAAACCGGGGTTGGCAAACTCGAAGAACAGTCCGTAGATGCCGATAAGCATCAGGACATAGGCGACGCTTGGATTGGTGATGATGGCGAGCAGCCGCGTGTGCCAGTCGGGTTCCACGACTTCCACGGTGGTGGCGCTGGTATCGAGCGTACGGTCCTGGCCCAGTACGTTCACTTGCCTGCCATCGAGCTGCTTTAACAGATCCGCGATGTCGGCAGCGACATAATCGATGACTTTGAGGTTCAGCGCTTCGGAGGCCGACAGGCTGACTGCCTCGCGGACGGCTCTTTCCGCCCATTCGACATTACGCCCGCGCATCTGCGCCAGGCCGCGTATGTACGCTGCAGCATCATGAATCATTTTGCGTGACGTTTCATTCTTTACGGGAAGCTTGTTCTCTTTCTCCGGATTTTGCTCGCGGTTCCCGCCCGATTTCGGTTTGGGCCCGGGTTCAGGCTCTGATCCTGGAAAGCCACCCATTTCTATTGGGGTTGCGGCACCAAGGTTGGTGCCCGGCGCCATCGCGGCGATATGGCTTGCATAAAGAATATAAGTACCGGCACTGGCTGCCCGAGCCCCACTCGGTGCCACAAAGGTTGCCACGGGCACGGGTGAAGCCAGGATGCCGCGTATGATCTGGCGCATGGAAGTGTCGAGCCCTCCCGGTGTGTCCAGTTGCAACACCACAAGCAGCGCGTTCTCGTTCGCTGCACGTTCCAGCCCTCGCTGAATGAAATCGGCGCTGACCGGAGCAATGGGGCCATCGGCTTTCAGCACCACGACAGGGGAAGCTCGAACAATTGACGGCAGCAGAAGCGGTATCGCCAGGATACCGGCAGAAAGAGTTCGAATGAGCAGTTTCATTTATTCAATATAGACCGTTTCATCCGTTACAAATTCTCCAAAAAAGCTTGACAGGCGCTTGCAATGCCCTTTGTTTTGGCGCATAAAGCGACTTCCATATTAAAAGTATTTATTTCATTATTTCATGAAGAGACCGGTAAGCAGAATTCTCGTTATCAATGATGAAAAACTGATACTCAAGGAGCTGATAAAAGGGTTGAACGCCGCGGCCAAGTCCCTTGAAAATCCTCTGGGCATTACGTTTTCAGGCGTCACTACTGCACGCGAGGCGCTTCAGGCCATCCAGGACGACGGCGACATCCAGTCCGTGCTGGTGGACGATACACTCTACACATTGAAAAATGGTGAAAAGGGCTCCCGCATCCTGCAGATGACCGCGCTGAAACTGGTACAGGAAATAACCCGTTTTCGCCCTGAACTGGATATCTATATCCTGATCGCGCAGGAGAAAGAGGATGAGGTGGTGGATGCGCTGTTTTCTGAAACCGTGGATGGTTATTTCTACCGCGAAGAGCGCGATTACCGCGGCATGTACCGGATTTTGAACGCGCAGCTTCAGGAAAAAGCGCGCACGCCTTTTTACGATCAGCTCAAAAATTATGTATTGATGGCAAAGGATGCCTGGCACACGCCGGGGCATTCTTCAGGAGATTCGCTGCGAGACAGTCCCTGGGCCAGCGATTTCTATCAGTTTATCGGTGAGCATATTTTTCGGGCAGACCTGTCGGTGTCGGTGCCTATGCTCGATTCACTCATGGAGCCTTCCGGCGTCATTGCCGAAGCGCAGAAGATCGCGGCAAAGGCGTTTGGCGCCCGCCGCACTTTTTTTGCGACAAACGGCACCTCCACCGCCAACAAGGTGATATTCCAGACGCTGCTTGCCCCCGGTGAAAAGCTGCTGCTGGATCGGAACTGTCATAAATCGGTTCATCACGGGGTCGTCTTATCCGGCGCCCATCCAATCTATCTCGACTCCTCGGTAAACAAGAAATTCGGTGTTTATGGACCTGTGCCCAAGCAGACGCTGTTTCGGGCAATCGAAGAACATCCCGATGCCCAGGCGCTCATACTCACGAGTTGCACCTACGATGGATTCCGCTATGACCTGCCTCCGATCATCGAGGCTGCACATGCCAAAGGCATCAAGGTGATCATCGATGAAGCCTGGTACGGCTTCGCCCGCTTTCATCCGGCTTTCCGTCCCACTGCCCTGGAGGCAGGCGCCGATTATGCTACTCAAAGTACACACAAGGTGCTGTCGGCTTTTTCCCAGTCGAGCATGATTCATATCAATGATCCTGAATTCAACGAGCATCTGTTTCGGGAAAATTTCAACATGCATACTTCCACCAGCCCGCAGTACAGCATGATTGCAAGCCTCGACGTAGCCCGTAAACAGGTAGTGATGGAGGGATACAAGCTGCTGTCGCGTACACTGGAGCTGGCGAAGGAAGTGCGGGAGCAAATCAATTCGACTGGCGTGTTTCGCGTACTGGAACTGGCGGATCTGCTGCCTGACGAGGTGAAGAACGACAATATCCAGCTCGATTCGACCAAAGTGACGGTCGATATCTCCCGCTGCGGCTTTACCGTGGAAGATTTGGTCCGGGAACTGTTCGAGCGATATAATATTCAGGTGGAAAAATCCACTTTCAATACGCTCACTCTGCTGTTGACCATCGGCACCACGCGCAGCAAGGTGTCGCGCCTTTACGATGCTCTCATGCGTATTGCACGCGAAGGCAGAGCTCCGCGGAGACTCTATCAGATTCCGGAGCTTCCGGGATTTACCGAATTGAAGTATCTGCCGCGGGATGCCTTTTACTGTGGTGGCGAGACCGTCCCGCTGCTCGACGAGCAGGAACGGGTGAACGATAGCCTGAAAGGGAAGGTCTGCGCGGACCAGATCACGCCTTACCCGCCGGGTATTCCCGTGCTGGTGCCAGGCCAGACCATCACGTCCGAGGTGGTGCAATATCTAATCGGCATGCTCCGGTCGCAGAAACGGGTAGAAGTGCACGGGATCGTTTATGATGGCTATCTGCCGTGTTTGAGGCTGCTGAGCGACGTCGAGGAAAAGAGCTTGAAAAAGCTTGCGAAATAGGTAAAACTAAAGGATTCCACAGAATAAACCACAATAAATTCCACCACGTCGCACGGCGGCTCATGCCGCCGTGTTGCATTCTGATCTGGCAAATTTACCTATGTCGAATTTGATGAACACCTACCTGCGCCTGCCCGTTACATTTGCGAGGGGGGAAGGAGTGTGGTTATGGGACGAGGAGGGCAAGCGCTATCTCGATGCGCTTGCCGGAGTAGCGGTATGCGGGCTGGGGCATTGCCATCCCGTGCTGGCCAAGGCGCTTTGCGAACAGGCAAATACCCTTATCCATACTTCCAATCTCTACCATATCAGGAAGCAGGAACAGCTGGCGGCGAGATTGACTGGACTCTCGGGCATGGAGAATGCATTTTTCTGCAATTCAGGGGCCGAGGCCAATGAGGCAGCGATCAAGCTCGCGAGGTTGTATGGGCATGGGAAGAATATCGATTTGCCGACCATCATCGTCATGGAAAAATCCTTCCACGGACGTACCATGGCGACCCTGACTGCAAGTGGCAACCGCAAGGTGCAGGCTGGCTTCGAGCCGCTCCTCACCGGTTTTGCACGAGTTCCCTATAATGATCTCGAGGCCGTGGCGCAGGTTGCGGAACACAACAAGAATGTCGTCGCCATCCTGGTTGAACCTTACCAGGGGGAGGGGGGGGTCAACGTGCCGCAGGCAAGCTACCTGCAAGGTCTTCGCCACCTCTGTGACCAGAACGGCTGGCTGCTGATGCTGGATGAAGTGCAGTGTGGAATTGGCCGAACCGGAAACTGGTTCGCTTTTCAATACAGCGGCATTACACCGGATGTCGTCACGCTCGCCAAAGGTCTGGGATCGGGCATGCCCATTGGCGCCTGCCTGGCGAAAGGCGTCGCAGCAAATGTCTTCAGGCCAGGCAATCATGCCTCCACTTTCGGTGGAAACCCGCTCGCCTGCAGTGCTGCGCTCGCCACGCTCCAGGTAATCGAGGAAGAAGACCTGCTTCGCAATGCAATGGAAGTGGGTGATTTCATGCGCAGCCTGTTCAGGGCGCAGTTGGGAGGCTTGCCGGATGTAACTGAAATTCGCGGCCAGGGCCTGATGATAGGTATCGAGCTTTCGAGACCATGCGGTGAACTGGTGAAGGAAGCTTTGAAAAAAGGCCTTCTCATCAACGTAACCTCCGACAAGGTAGTGCGTCTGCTACCGCCGCTCGTGATTCAGCGAAGCGAAGCTGAGCAGGTAGTCAGCACTTTATCTCCCATTGTGAAGGAATTTCTGGCAGCTTGAGTTTTTGCGATCGTGAAAAGTGAACGGTTGAAGTCATCCGGGCCTGAGTCCTCGAGATGGTTTTTGCAATGGACCCGCACCTGACACCAAAAATATGCAGATCAAGCATTTCTTACAGTTCAACGATTTTTCCCGAGAGGAATTCGAGTATCTGTTCGAGCGCACGCGCTGGATAAAGCAGGAGTTCAAGCAATACCGGCGTTACTGGCCGCTGGAAGACCGTACGCTGGCCATGATTTTCGACAAGCATTCAACCCGCACCCGGCTTTCGTTTGAAGCGGGCATGCACCAGCTGGGCGGAGCGGCAATCTATCTTTCCACTCGTGATACCCAGCTGGGGCGCGGTGAGCCGGTTGAAGATGCGGCGCGGGTGATTTCGCGGATGGTGGATATCGTCATGATTCGTACCCATGAGCATGATATCGTCAGGCGGTTTGCGGCGCATTCACGTGTTCCGGTCATTAACGGACTGACCGATGAATATCACCCCTGCCAGATTATCGGGGATATTTTTACGTTCATCGAGCATCATGGCAGCATTACCGGCAAGACAGTGGCGTGGATAGGGGACTCCAACAACGTTTGCAATACGTGGCTTCAGGCAGCGGAAGTGTTCGATTTCAACGTGCATGTTTCCACTCCGCGAGGCTACGAAGTGGAGCCGGAACGGGCCGGCCTTTACGGGACAAGCCACTATGAGGAGTTCACCGATCCACATGAGGCAGTAAAAGGCGCAGATCTCGTCACCACGGATGTCTGGACCAGCATGGGATTCGAGGCTGAAACCGAGGAGCGGAAAAGGGATTTTGCGGACTTTCGGGTGGACGAGGAAATGATGTCGCATACCCGCAAGGATGCGTTGTTCATGCACTGCCTGCCTGCTCATCGCGGCGAGGAGGTGGCGGCGGAAGTGATAGACGGACCGCAATCGGTAGTATGGGATGAGGCGGAGAATCGGCTGCATACGCAAAAGGCACTGATTGAATACCTGTTGCTGGGAAGACTGGATAACGCCTGATAGGGCAGGATTTTCAATATGGATTATCCGGCGAAGTCCAGCCGGCATTTTTTTATCAATGAGACAAGCATGGGAAAAGAAAACAAGGCGAATGCTGAGATTAAAAAAGTAGTCCTGGCATTTTCCGGGGGTCTGGATACATCGGTAATCCTGAAGTGGCTGCAGGATACCTATCGGTGCGAAGTTGTCACCTTCACCGCTGATATTGGCCAGGGAGAAGAGGTGGAACCTGCCCGCGCAAAGGCGAAGCAGCTTGGCGTGAGGGAAATTTTTATCGATGACTTGCGCGAAGAATTCGTACGTGATTTCGTCTTTCCCATGTTTCGCGCCAATACCATTTATGAAGGAGAGTATCTGCTCGGCACCAGCATCGCCCGTCCGCTGATTGCCAAGCGCCAGATCGAAATCGCACGGGAAACCGGTGCGGACGCCGTGTCGCACGGCGCGACCGGGAAAGGCAATGACCAGGTGCGTTTTGAACTCGGTTACTATGCGCTGCAACCGGATATCCGGGTGATTGCGCCGTGGCGCGAATGGGATCTTACGTCCCGGGAAAAGCTTCTGAAATATGCGGAGCAGCACGGAATCCCGGTGGAAATGAAGAAAAAGGAAGGCTCTCCCTACAGCATGGATGCCAACCTTCTGCATATTTCCTATGAGGGACGTATTCTCGAAGATCCTGCGCAGGAGCCGGAAGAGTCGATGTGGCGCTGGAGTGTTTCGCCGGAAAAAGCACCGGACAGTCCGGAATATATCGACCTCGAGTTCAGGCAGGGCGATATCGCGGCATTGAATGGGGAAGAGCTTTCGCCGGCGCGCCTGCTCGCCAGGCTCAACGAACTGGGCGGCAAACACGGGATAGGGCGCCTGGACCTGGTCGAAAACCGGTATGTCGGTATGAAGTCCCGCGGGTGCTACGAAACCCCCGGCGGCACGATCATGCTGCGTGCTCATCGAGCCATGGAATCCATTACACTGGACCGTGAAGTCGCACATTTGAAAGACGAGCTTATGCCACGCTATGCCGAGTTGATTTACAACGGCTATTGGTGGAGTCCCGAACGCAGAATGATGCAGACCATGATCGATGCGTCACAGGCGCATGTGAACGGCTGGGTGCGGGTAAAGCTCTACAAGGGTAATGTGATTGTCGCGGGGAGAGACTCGAAAACGGATTCGCTGTTTGACCCCCACATCGCCACTTTCGAGGACGACCAGGGTGCGTACAATCAGATGGACGCTGCCGGTTTCATCAAGTTGAACGCACTCAGGATGCGGATTGCCGCCAATTTGAGAAATCGCAGATAATCGCGCTGGGACTACCGGCAGCAATGGAACCGGAGGCGTTGAGAGTGATGCGTGTATCATGCATCGGGACGAAGCCCGCACATCCTGGATGATACATGGACAGAGCAGCGCCAGCACAGGGTGGAAGGCCCGTTTTATGAAAGCTGCATGAAATTCTTTTGGGAAAATTGATATGCCATCATTCGATATCGTTTCCGAAGTCGACAAGCAGGAAGTTAGAAACGCAGTTGACCAGGTGAATAAGGAAGTGGGCACACGCTTCGATTTCAAGGGCTCTGACGCCCGCGTGGAGCAGGCGGATTATACGCTTACTGTTTTTGCCGACGATGAGTTCAAGCTGGACCAGGTGTTCGACATCCTGACTGCCAAACTGGCCAAGCGGAATGTCGACGTGCGCTCCCTGGACAAGGATCAGGTGGAAAAAATCAGCGGCAACAAGGTGAAGCAGCTCGTCACGGTTAAAACCGGCGTGGAAAGCGAGCTGGCTAAAAAAATTATCAGGCTCATCAAGGACAGCAAACTCAAGGTGCAAGGCAGCATTCAGGGGGATACCGTGCGTGTTTCAGGCGCAAAGCGGGATACCTTGCAAGAGGCCATCCAACTGGTCAAGAAATCGGTCACGGATTTTCCCCTGCAATTTCAGAATTTCCGCGATTGATCAATGAGCGATCCCGTTGATCCATTTCGCATACAAGCGATCGGCCACCTGGTTTAATGCCCCTATCCGGCTGGACAAATCCGCCTGCATTGCCTCTGCAGGCTGCACCGCGGGGCCTGGGCCCAAGGCAATTTCCTCCGCACCGTGACTGCACCAGGCTTTCACCATTTCTTCGGTCATTTCCACATGACACTGCAATCCCAAGTGTTTATCCAGTGCGAATGCCTGATTTTTACACCAGGGGCTGGAAAGCAATAGTGTGGCGTTATCCGGGAGGGTAAAGATCTCGCCATGCCAGTGGAACACCTCGCATTTTGACAGATTACCGAGCCACTCCCGGGCTGACTGATTATCGGCAGTGCTTGCCTCACCCCAGCCGATTTCCTTGACCGGGCTTTTGGCAACCACTCCTCCCAGTGCTTTCGCCATTAATTGACCACCGAGACAGTGCCCCAATACAGGAATATCGTTTGCCACTGCCTGCCGGATCAATGAGAGTTCGTTTCTGATCCAGGGCAAATCATCATTTATGCTCATCGGGCCGCCCATGAATGCCAGGCCTCCGAATTGACCCGCGTCGGCAGGTACATTTTCACCGGCATCGATTTTTATGAGTTGCCAGGGAATGGCATGGCGATCGAGAAACGTGGCGAAATAGCCCGGCCCTTCAATTGGAAAGTGCCTGAAGATTGCCACCGGCTTCATGGATGTGTTTGCACTCCGCTTGCTGGCGAGCAGGAATGGGAGAAAAGGGAATTCAGATATTTAGTACCGGTCAGCGGGGAGCCAGGGAGCTATCTCCGCATCCGCAATCATCCTTTGGCCGGTAACCTGGATGCCATCAAAATCTGCGCGTTCGTGTGCGCCCACGAGGTAAGTTCCGGTCTTAACCAGGATTTCAACCTGCCCATTCGCCACGGCAACGCTACCGCCACCGGTGCGCTTGCTGACACTGAAACGGGTGCCGCTGTCCCTGATATAGGTGGTGCCCACCTTCAGATTCAGTTTTCCGGGCTGATTGCCCCTGACATCAAAAAAAGCATTGCCCCGCAACAGTTCAATCCCGCTGGGTTCGGTATTGGTGACAGCAACACTGCTGTCGGCATCGAGACTGATCGCGATATCGGGTGTTGCAAGAACAGTGAGCCGCTGGCCGGGAATGGTTTCATGGAGACGCGTCTTTATGGGCGCTGCAATGAACCAGGATAGCAGGCCGAGCCCTACGGCGATGGCTACGATGGAGCCATGCACCACGAACGGTAGCCACCACCGGTCGCGGGTTATGTCAGGCATGGGCCTATACCCCCGCAATGACGAAGCGTTTGCCGGTGTGTCTGTCAGGGCTTGAATTGATCGTGATCGATATTCCTTCTGCAGTCGTGCTTCGGCAACTGTTATTTTCCTGAAGGGTCGGTAACGAAACCTATTCGCACCAGTCCCGCCTTTGCTGCAATGGACATCACCTGCGCTACATGCTCGTAGTGGACATGTTTGTCGGCGCGGATATGAAGCTCGATATTTGGATTTTGCCCTACCGCCTCAGTGAACCGCGGCGCCAGTTGATCCATTGTAACCGATTCACCGTTCCAGTAAAGACTGGAGTCATCACGCAGTGCAAATTCCACGTGCTCCGGTTGAGTGATGTTTGGACTGCTCGATGCTTTCGGCAGGTCTATTTTTACAGAATGCGTAAGCAACGGCGCCGTGATGATAAAAATCACCAGCAGTACCAGCATCACGTCCACCAGTGGTACGACATTGATTTCAGCCATTGGTAGCTGCCGGTTGCTGCTGTTCATGCTGCCGAATGCCATTACAGCCTCCTTTCACCGGGTGCCGCTGCGGGGGAAACCAACGGAGTAACCACCCGCAAGGAACGCTCATCGCCGGGAGATCCGCCTGTTTTTGTTCCAACCGTGATGAGGACAAAAAGATCATGGGCAAAAGCATCGAGTCGCGCCAGCCAGATGCGGTTGCGTCGTACGAATGTGTTATAGGCTAAAACCGCGGGAATTGCCACCGCCAGCCCAAGCGCTGTCATGATCAACGCTTCTCCCACGGGGCCTGCTACCTTGTCCAGTGTGCCCTGCCCGGATAATCCGATTTGGATCAAGGCGTGATAGATGCCCCATACCGTGCCAAACAAGCCGATATAGGGGGCCGCCGAACCTGCGGATGCGATCACTGTGAGACCGTTTTCCACCTGCGCTGCTTCCTGGTCGAGGCCATTGCGCAGTATGCGGGTGATGAATTCGCTCGCGCCGCCCGCTGCCGCGAGATTCTGCAATCCATGTTTTTCCGAATCTGCGGCTGCGTTCATTGCCAACCGGGCAAGCTGCGCAAAGGCGTTGTCATCCGAATCCTCTTTCAGCGTCGAATTTACTTCCTGCAACGAACCTGCACTCCAGAAACGCTTGAGAAAGGCGTCAGCCCGCTTTCCCACCATAATATTGGAGATACCCTTGGTCAGTATGAGATACCAGCTTGCTACAGAGAGCGCAAGCAGCAGTATGAGCACTGTCATACCGACGCCGTCGAGCTGCGCCAGAAAATTTGAAAATCCGAGACCTGTTTGCATTAGGTTAATCTCCTTGGAGTACAAAGTTGAAGGGCTGCAGGGCAACAGCCCGCACCGGTTGACCATTGCGTACGGTGGGTGTGCAGCGCCAGGTTTTGACAGCGGTCATGGCAGCTTCGTCCAGCCGTTTGAAACCACTGCTGTTCACTACGTGTGCCACATTGACGTATCCTTTTTCATCCAGTTCCACTCTTAATACGAGCTTTCCTTCTTCGCCAAGCCGTTTCGAAAGCGCCGGATAAGTCGGCGCATTCAAGTGAGGGCACGCGACCGATAATTCCGAGGAAAGCGAAACCGGGCCAGCCGGCATCTGCGGCGCAGGGGCTGCTTCCACCACCGGTTCGGGTTCGGCTTCAGGCTCGGCTTCGGGTTCCGGCTCCACTGGAGGAGGCGGCGCGACCGGCTCGCTTTCGGTGAGCGGCGGCGCCTTTGCAACGAGTTGCTGAGGTTGCGGTTTCTTTACAGGTTTAGGTTTGGGCTTCGGCGGAGGAGGTGGCGCTTCAGGCTTGGCCTCTTCTTTCGGTTGGGGCGCAGGAATGAAATTTACTATCAGTGTCGCTAATTGTTCCGGTGGGGGAATCAGCTGTTGTTTGAACAGGAAATAAAGCAATCCGGCGTGGATTAAGACGACGAACATCAAACCGGACAAGGATATGCTGTTGTGCTTCAAGTTCATTGCATGCCCTGTCATCTCAGTGCTTTCCACTGGCAGTATCGGCAGTGTTTCGCGCCAGCCATTCCTCGACACGCGACCTGTTGATCAGGCCCATCCTGACCGTGCGCTGGTGTTTCTGATCATAGAAATAAGTCCGCGGCACTTCGCCGTACCAGCGGCCGTCGATTTCCTGGCGCAGGCGTTCCGGCATATCCTCTGCGAAAACCCATTGTTCGAACTTGGCGGTTCCATAGTTTGCCGCCCGGTCGGCGAGTTGGGGCATGTCATCGATCGTATCGGTGGCAATCAGTACCACATCCAGTCCGGGGTGACTCTTTTCAAGCTCGCTCAGCATTTTGAGTTCAGTGGGACAATACTGGCAATCGAGGGACCAGAGGACGAGAATGAAAGGTTTGTTCGCACGGGATGCAAGCACTTGCTCGAGGCTTCCCGATGTAAAAGGGCGAATACTTTCCGCCGCGGCGGCGATGCCGGCAGCACCAAGGAAGAATATCAGTACGAGCGTCATCCGAAGCATACGAAGCATACGCCTGCCAGGGTTGCTGGACAGACCGCGGAGCGCCGGGGCAGATTGAAGTTTTAGAGTACCGGGCATTGGTAATGTAAATCTAATTAAGAATCACTTGCAATTCAAGGCGGAATTGTACCACTAACAGGCGTCTGTACAAATATTCGAATGCGGTTTCAGAATTTTTGGTCAACTTTTTTCGACTCTGGAAAGGAATTTTCCATATCTCCGACGAGCCCGCGTCCATGATAGGCAGGAAAAAGCATTATCGCAATGTGACAAATTGTCGCAGGAGCAAAAGATAGTCTCTCCGAAAACGTCCTTTCAATCTCCTTTCTTCATGACTCAAGTGCGGTGCCTGGTTCCCCGCCATACGGGGCATGGGATCATGAAGACCGTATTTTTTCATACCTTGCTCAAGCCTGCCCTGGGAGGCATGTGAATAAACTTCATCCGGCATTATCTGCTTTATTAAAACAGCTACAGTAACCCGCCAAAAGTTTGCTAACATTGCCGCCGGTGGGAGTTTGCTCCTGTTCTTTCATCTTCCGAGAGGCGAATCGTCCTGGCTACAAAACAGGAATTTTCGAATTTTCTGGCTGAAATCGAACGGCGCGCCTATAAGCAAGCTTTGTTTGCCATACGCGATGAACATCTTGCCCTGGATATTGTTCAGGACTCGATGATGAAGCTTGTCGAGAAATACTCAGCCAAACCCCTGGAAGAATTACCTCTCCTGTTTCAACGCATCCTGCAAAATACCATTCGGGATTTTTATCGTCGACAGAAAACGCGCTCACTATGGACGACGCTGTTTTCAGCATTCATTCCTTCCGATCAAGAAAAGGAAAGCGAAGATTTCGATCTGCTGGAAACTTTGCAATCCGATGCGTCATCATCTAAGGTTAATGATCCTCACCGACAACTCGAGCAGTCGCAACTTATCAATCTGCTCGAGAAGGCTATTGAAACCCTGCCGGCGCGTCAACGCGAGGCTTTTCTACTGCGTTACTGGGAGGAAATGGACGTTATGGAAACTGCGAAAATCATGGGGTGCTCTGAAGGGAGCGTGAAAACGCACTGTTCCCGTGCAGCCCACGCACTTGCCGCAATGTTGAAAAAACATGGAATCGGGCTATGAGTGAAACTGATGTAGGGAGGGAAGTGGCGCGGTTGCTGGATTGCGGACTCGATGACATCAAGCAGGGCACATTGAATCGTCTCCAGTCTGCGCGCCGGGCTTCTCTGGAAAACTACCATGTGGCGGAAACAGTCGTCCGGCTTGGCCAGAGCGGACAGGTGGCTTCATCGCGAGGAGGACATCATGGTCATTCGCGGACCGGCAGGTTGTTATCGGTGATAACATTGTTGCTGGCTTTGGCGGTGGCCATTTATTGGCAGAACTTGCAGCAGAGCGATGAGAATGAGGAAATCGAGATAATGCTGCTCGTGGATGATCTGCCGATAGGCGCCTATCTGGACGATGAGTTCAGTGAATGGTTAAATCAGTCGTAGCCATTGCATCGGCGCTGTGCCTGTTACTTTCGGTCCCGGTTGAAGCAGGTCAACCTGCCTGGGAGGAATTGAAGCCGCAGCAAAAAGAGGCGCTGGCTCCGCTCGCGCAGGAATGGAACGGGATGGACTCTGCAAAGAAGAAGAAATGGCTGGGCATTGCCCAACGCTATCCGCACATGACACCCGAAGAGCAGCACCGGACCCAGTTGCAGATGCGGGATTGGTATTCGCTGACCCCCGAACAGCGGGAACTGGTACGTGAGAAGTATAAAACCATCAAGAAATTACCGCCGGAAAAGCGCCAGGAAATAAAGCGCAAATGGCGTGAACATGAACACCAGCAATGAGGCATCCCATTGAGCAGGCGTCTTCGGTTTTCTGAGTTGCTTCCTGTTTTTTCTCGATACTGCACTGCAATAAGACCAATACGAAAGCCTTCCTGAATGGATTTTCCGACATCATGAAAATTTCCGCGCCGGGGCTGGGGCGGAGATTACTGAGTATGCTGTATGAGTCGCTGATTCTGGTTGCGATTCTGTTTATCGCCAGTTTCGTTTTTCATCTTGTCTTCCGGGATACCAGTTCCGTTTTTTTCCGACCCGCATTCCAGCTTTACCTGCTCGTGGTCGCAGGTGTTTATTTCACCTGGTTCTGGACCCACGGTGGGCAGACATTACCCATGCAAACCTGGAAGCTGCGTGTGATCAGTGCCGACGGAGGTCATCTTAATCTGAAACAGGCGCTCGCACGCTATCTCTTTGCCGTCATCGGCATCTTTTTGCTCGGCTGTGGAATATTGTGGGCGTTATTCGACCGGGATGGATTGTTCCTGCATGATCGGCTTGCGGGTACCCGGATCGTGAAGATCGAGCAGTAGAATACCTGGCAGACCGAACGCATTATGAGGCGGAAGCTGTGACTGGGACCGCAACCTGACCCGCAGTTCGAGGGTCGTCTCCGATCAGACCTGGAACTGCGGCGTATATGTATCTGGGATTGAGGCTACGCCGTTCCTCCCACTGTCAGCCCATCTATGCGAAGAGTTGGCTGACCCACACCTACCGGCACGCTTTGGCCTTCCTTGCCACAGGTGCCTACGCCGGGATCAAGCGACAGATCGTTACCGATCATCGAAACGCGGGTGAGTATATCGGGACCGTTGCCGATCAGGGTAGCGCCTTTCACCGGATACGAAATTTTTCCGTTTTCGATCATGTAGGCTTCCGCAGCCGAAAATACGAATTTCCCGCTGGTGATATCCACCTGTCCCCCGCCGAAATTGACCGCATATAACCCGTGCTTCACGGAAGCGATGATTTCTTCCGGGGTTTTGTCCCCATTCAGCATATACGTATTCGTCATGCGCGGCATGGGAATGTGCGCAAACGATTCGCGTCTTGCATTTCCAGTGACGGGAACGTTCATCAGCCGTGCATTCAGGCTGTCCTGCAGATAACCCTTGAGTATTCCGTTTTCGATCAGCATTGTGCACTGGGTGGGATTCCCTTCGTCATCGACATTGAGCGAACCCCGCCGGCGTGCAATAGTCCCGTCATCCACCACCGTCACTCCCGGTGCAGCCACGCGTTCGCCGATTCGACCGGCAAATGCGGAGCTTCCCTTGCGATTGAAGTCTCCTTCAAGCCCGTGGCCGATGGCCTCGTGCAACAGTATTCCCGGCCAGCCTGCACCGAGCACCACGGTCATGGTTCCGGCAGGCGCCGGTTTTGCATGCAGGTTGACGACCGCCTGGTGAACCGCTTTTGCAGCATAATCGCGCAGCACCTCATCCGTGAAGTATGCATAATCGAAGCGTCCTCCTCCTCCTGCAACTCCCTGCTCGCGGTTGCCGTTTTCCTCGGCGATAACCTGCAGTGAGAGCCGCACAAGCGGACGCACATCAGCTGCCAGAAGACCATCGCTGCGGGCAACGAGAACTACCTCGTATTCCCCTGAGAGGGAAGCCATGACCTGAATAACACGTTTGTCCAGCGCTCGCGCATAACTCTCGAGCTTTTCGAGCAAAGCCACCTTGTCCGTATCCTTGAGACTGGCAATCGGATCCTCCGGCAGATAAAGCTCGCGCCCCTTGCTGCGTTTGACGGCCTGCACCGATTGCGTGACGCCATGGCGGGCGATGGCTCGGGTAGCCTGTGCCGCGGACACCAGCGCAGGCATGCTGATATCGTCCGAATACGCAAAAGCGGTCTTGTCTCCGCTGACTGCGCGTACACCCACGCCCTGATCGATATTAAAGCTGCCGGATTTGACTATGCCTTCTTCCAGAGCCCAGCCCTCGGCCCGGCTATACTGAAAATACAGGTCGGCATAATCGATGCGGTGCGCAAGCATCTGGCCGAACACATTCTGCAATCCGGTTGCATCCAATTCATGAGGTGCAAGCAGACAGTTGCTGGCCGTCGCGAAAAGATCGTTAACCTGGATAGTCTGTTCTGTAATCATGATAATTAGTGGTGGAGAAAGAGAACAAGGTTCAATGGAATTCAGCAGTGACGCAGCGTGCGGTGATTCAAGGCGGGCAGGCTGCTGCGCAAGCTCGCCTGATATTCCGGATCTATATCCGCGATGACGACTCCTGGCCCGCGCGGGAGGCGGTCCAGCACCACGCCCCAGGGATCGACTATCATGCTGTCCCCATGGGTTTCCCGCCCATTGATATGGTATCCTCCTTGGGCAGGCGCAACGACGTATGCCAGATTTTCGATGGCGCGGGCGCGAATCAAGGTTTCCCAGTGCGCCTTGCCCGTGGTGGCGGTAAAAGCCGCCGGGGCGAAGATAATGTCTACCTGTCCCATGGAACGGTAAAGCTCGGGAAAGCGGATATCGTAGCAGATGGAAAGCCCGATGCGGCCAAAGGGAGATTCCAGGACAACGACACCCTGGCCTGCCTCAATGGTTTCTTCTTCAGCATAGCGTTCAGTCCCCAGCTCCAGACCGAACAAATGTATTTTGTCGTACCGTGCGACCTGCTCACCGTTGTCGTTGTATACCAAGCAGCTGTTTCGCACCTTGTCAGGACGGGAAGAAACCAGGGGCACCGAGCCGCCTACGAGCCACAGGCCGAGACGCCTGGCAGTATTGCCCAGAAATTCCTGTATCGGCCCCTGATTATCCTGCTCACGCGCCGCTACTCTATCAGCATCTTCCATTCCCATCAGGCAGAAATACTCGGGAAGCGCCGCCAGCTTCGCACCGCGGGATGCGGCAATATCCAGAAGCCGTCCGGCTTCTTCCAGATTGGCGTAGATATTCGGACCTGCCGCCATTTGAATGGCGGCAACACGAATCGGCCCGCTGGGGGCTGTTTCAGGAGGAAGCGGGTTGCAGGCTACGGAGTCTTGCATGTTTGAAGTGTATTTTCCGGGCAGTGGGAACAGTGGGAATACAGAGTAACTTAAAAGATTGTCTTTATAAAGTATCGGGACTGATACCGCTTCCGACATTATCCATAATCACCCATGGGCTACCGCATACTGAATTACTGGATTTAATGCACGGACTGGTTTGGCGGGTGTCGTATAACTCGCGTGAGGAGACTCTGGTCATGGTTGAGGTTCTGCCAGTTCCGGGGCGGGTTGCTCTATCCGGGTTACGACAGGATCTGCCCAGGTGCCGCTAATGTTGTAGTCTCTCGATGGAGTGGGGGTTTTTTTCATGGCTGTGCTTGCAATTACCGATGCCATCCCGACTACGGGAGATGCAAGCCCATAGGAAGGAGTAACCCTGATGTGAAGTTTTTGCGTTTCCGCTTCAAGATTCATCTGTCCATTCATGGTAATCCTTGCAGCCGGCCCGTTTATATTAAGCTCATCCGTCAATGCAATGCCCCTCGCGATATATATGGTGCCGGAGATATCGTCAAATCCGAAACCTTCACTGAACACATCACGAAAGTCCAGGGTGATCCGCCGCGGCAGCGAACGGAGATTGAAAATGCCAAAGAGTCTGCCAATTCCTGGCTCAAACCCGGGAAACTGCCCACGTCTTGCGCCAAGCTTAAACTTGCCATACAAGGTGGAATAATCTATCGACAGGGGATCCCCCTGCCAGGACAGGATGCCCTCAAGCGTGCCGCTTCCACTGGTTACGCGATCAGGAAGGCCGATCCGCTCCAGAAATTTCCCAATGTCATCTACTTCCAGCATGACTGTGGCCTGTGTCTGCGGAGTTGCGGTCCGGCTTTTCCATAAACCTCGCATTGTTATCGAGCTGTCCGGGTTGACAATGTGCAGCTTGTCGACGTACCAGTTCCGTTCTTCCTGATTTGCAACCAATTCCAGCTTACCCAGTTGTTTCTCGCCAAAAACAAAGTCGTCCGCGATCACATCGAGCGCCGGCAGATCCTTTTCCTGTTGTCTGCTCCTGGTGGATACCGTATCTGGTCCGGAAGGAGGGTTTGCAGGAATGATCAGCCTGTTCAATCGCGCCACTATCTTGCCAGGGCCGGATGGATTCCAGGTGATGCCTCCATTGATCTCCTCGCTTGCGATCCTGCAATACCACAGACCGTCTTTTCTGTTGGCATCCAGCCTGACATCATCGAACTGTCTGCCCAGAAAGCCAAGCGATTCTATATACAGGTTTAAGCTGCTCAAACGGGAAGGGGCGGCAGATTGAATTTCGAGCTGCTTGAGCAAGAGGCGCCAGCGGTCGAGATTCAATACAGGCAATGCACCCTTTATCATGATACCGGGCTCTTCAGGAAGGAAAACGGTTGAGGGACCGAAAACGACGGAACCGCGCTCCATGTAAAAATGACCGGCATCATCCCGATCGCGGCTGATCCTTGCCTTGATGCGGTCGCCATAGCTCAGGTGCAGTTCCTCGTTCTGCATACCTGTTGCCTTTCTTTCGAATCTCACTGGTATTGCATCATGCGCGGCCTTCGACAACGGCTCGGGCAGATCCGACGAAATTCCCTTCAAGGATGATTCAACGATCACATCCGTGGACCGGTTGTCTACGAGCACTGCTGCTTGCCAATCGCTGCTGCCATGCAGGTACCGGGTCCAGAAAGGGACGCTGCGTGACACGCTTGCTTGCGAGGCTTCATTCAGGTTGTCGAAATTGACCTTGCCGGTAGCGGAAAAACGTACCCCGCCGCCCGGTATATCAGAGGAAGTGATCAGCACGGGACCGCCGAGAAGCCGGCCACTCAGGTTTTCCGTTCTTATTCCGGAACCGGTAAAGGTCAGTGCGCCGTTCAATTGCTCCAGTTCGGGAATATGTGGACCCGGATTGATCCGGTTATTCATGAATCGGTAGTTGCCCCACAGTTTGATTTCACCTGAACCGCCCAAGGGAGTATCAAGTTTGAGCAGCAGCTTCCCGTCGCCAGAAATACGGGTATTGTCCACCAGCCAGTTGTCGTAGGCGTCCGGGGTTTTTGCGGCAGCGAATGCCAGAAACTGATGAGTGGCGCCGGTCGCTTCCAGTTCGGTTTTGAGTCTCGCCTCGTCGGCAGCCATGTCAGGAATGATCAGTCTTGCCTTCCCCAGGCGTGCGCCAAGGACGTCCCCTTTGGAAACATTGATCTCCAGGCGATTACCATTAAGGCGCACATTACCTGCGAGATTCTCCAGCCGGGGCCAGCCGGGGAGGTGATCGAGCAACATGCCCGATATTTTCGCGGCAAATTCAAAGACGCCGGGATTGCTTGAGACGAAGGGAGGTCGAGCCAGGTTCCCCTTGAGGTGAAGCCGGGCATTCGAAATATTCCCTGCAACAATGGATTTACCCAGCCAGTCAGGAAAATACTCTTTCCCTTCCCTTTTCGCCGGCAGGAGACGCAGCAGAGAAGGCACATCAGCGCGGGTGAGATGAGTTGTCAAGTCGAGGATACCCGGGCTGCCGGATACTGTCTGGTAATTTCCATAGGCTGACCCGGCTGCATATGCACTGGAGAAGGAGATATTGCTGAACTTTATCGACTTTGAACCGTTGCTGGTCAGGTTCCATCTTATCTGTCCGGTAAGTATGTTCAGCGTTACCGGTTCAGCGGGTGTACCGGGCGGTTGCAGTACGGTGTTTTGGGAATCCAGATTCAGCGTGCCTCCCTGTTCGGTAATATCAATATTCCCGCTGACACCAGTGAAGGCAGGCATGCTATCGGACCTTTTCATTCCCAGCCTGGTAAATCTCCCCATGGCATGGAAAGAAGAGGGCATCGGCCATTCGCCCGTCCATTTTATCAACATCGAATGCAGTTTGCCGCGGGGGGAAACAGCGCGGATTCTAGCCCGGAGCGGCTCGCTCACTGGCAGGTATTTCATCAGCTCCTCCAGTCTGTCCAGTCTCAGGTTCTGGATGCTCAATGTGCTGCTATCCGGTTTGCCGGCATCGTGGTGAAGCTGCTGCAACGAAAAATCCAGCGTGGGCAAGGGCGGTTTGCCATGAAACGCAGCGGTGAGCCGACGTGCGAAAAGTTGACTGCCGTTGCTGCCTCTATCATCTATTCTGTGCCATCCGACCCTGCCAGCCAGCCCGGTCAGGTTCAACTCCGGCAGAGTCGGCGCCAGCCGCGCCTTTACATTCTGCAGGCGCATGTCTGCCGTAATTTTATTCATATCTGCTCCGTCGATACCCGCCCAGATACGCAGCGCGCCAATACCCCGATTCAACTTTATTTCCTCGGGGAAGGGCAGCCAGGCGCGCCACGCTGCTATATCGGCGCGGGTTATCTGCATGAAAAGCCGACCTCGCCATAATCCGGGATTTGCGAGCGACTCTCCCTTGAAATCCCCGCGCATATCGAGATGGGCAGCAAGCCGCGCGGGGGGTACGGCACGAATGCCGAAGCGATGATGGCTGCCCCGGTTCTCGAGGCGCAGGTTGACCCGCAGTTCCAGCTGCGGAGCGGCGCGCCGGTCATCCTGCCACAGGATATCGGCATTGTTTATGATGACTCGCCTCTGGTTGAGGAGCCAGCCGAAAAAGCCATCTTCACTTCCGGTAAATTCCTGCTTCAGTGCGAATCCGGCGACATGAATGACGCCGGCGGCGTCTCGACGTACGATCAAGTCAGGCTGATCGATTGCGATTTCACGAAAAAGCAGTTCGCCATGCACTATCGAACGCCATGAAAAGGTGCCTTCAAGGCGGTTCAGCAGCAAGGTGATCCCTTCGTTACCATGCACGCGCACATCACGCAGCATCATGTGAGGGCGGAACCCATCCCAATTCGCGCTGATCTCGCCCAGCGTTACATATTGGCCGGAAGCATGGCTGATGGCGGAAGCGATGTTTTCACGGTACTGTTCGATATTCGGCAACAGCCAGTAGCGGAGAGACAACAGCAGAACCGAAAAGACGGCTGCAACTGCAATCAGCACCCATACGGAAAGCCGGAACAGGAAGCTCCGCAGCACAAAAGGTGAAATTGCTGACAGATTCAATAGATTGTTCCAATACGGGTACTGGGGGAAGGATTCAGGAACATCCGGACTGCCGTCGATTATTCGTTAAATCCTACTTACAGGAAGGAACCTGATCCGGAGTGAATGCCGGGGGAGACGTGACAAAGCGGATTAGATGCAGCAACCGGTTCTTTGTTCAATCCTTCGATAGGAGCTGCGGTACAGGTTGTGCAGGAATTATCTGTTTTACTCATTATCCTCCCGTTTTATTTTAACCTGAATTCAACCATGCCTTCCGATAGTCCCGCCAGAGAAATAGTGCAATCTATCCTGCCGCTGAGCCGTTACGTCCAAGGTCAGCTGGCAAGCGACGCCGGTCTGTTGGCTGAGCTGGGGCAAAACCTGGAGCGTCCTTTCATGCGAGAGGAAATGCAGGCATTTCTGCATGCATCCGCTCAAGGAATAAATGATGAGGACGGACTGCACGCGGTCCTGCGCGGCTTGCGCAAGCAGGTGCTGCTGCGGGTAGCGTCGCGGGACCTGGCAGGACTGGCTGATCTGGCCGAAGTGACGTCATCCATGACAGCTCTGGCGGAGCTTGCCATCGGTTTCGCGCTGGAGCGCTTGTACACCTGGCTGTCTGAGCCAGAGCGTTATGGTCAACCGAAAAGCGCCGATAACCGGGTTCAGCAGATGCTGGTCATCGGGATGGGAAAGCTTGGCGGCGGCGAACTCAATGTTTCCTCTGATGTGGATCTTATTTTCGTATATCCGGAAGATGGCGAGACCGATGGGCGCCGGTCAATTTCCAATCAGGATTTTTTCGTTCGCCTGGGGCGGAAACTGATTGCAAGTCTTAATGACGTCACCTCAGACGGTTTCGTTTTCCGGGTGGATATGCGATTGCGGCCTTATGGGGAAAGCGGTCCGCTGACGATGAGCTTTGCCATGCTGGAAGAATATCTGATCACCCAGGGGCGGGAATGGGAGCGTTACGCATGGATCAAAAGCCGCGTCGTAGCAGGTCCGCATGAAGAAAAACCGGCACTTGTAGAACAGATCACGCAACCCTTCGTGTTTCGCAAATATCTGGATTTCGGCGCCTATGAATCCATGCGCGCACTTCATGCGCAGATCCGCCGGGAGGTTCAGCGCCGGGAAATGTATGGAAATATCAAGCTTGGGGCGGGCGGTATTCGCGAAATCGAGTTCATTGCCCAGGTATTCCAGCTGATCCGGGGCGGGCGCGACCCGGATTTCCGCATTCGGCCCACCCTCGCTGTACTGCGCTTACTGGAGGAAAAGCAGCAGTTACCGGGAGAAACGGTGGCAGAACTGGTAGAGGCATATGCCTTTTTACGCAATCTCGAGCATCGCCTGCAGTATCTTGACGATCAGCAGACCCACGTTCTGCCTGAAAACGCCTCGGATCAGTCGCTGATTGCGGCTTCGATGGGTTTTTCATCCTATGACGGATTTTTAAAGAGGCTCAACCACCATCGCTCGAATGTAACGCGACATTTTGAAGCTATCTTCGCGGCACCGCGCACTTCGCAGGCCTCCCATGCGCTTGCCGACCTGTGGAAAGCCGGAGAAGACGGCGTTCGGGCCGAAGGCGCGCAGACGCAACTCGCTAAACTGGGATTTTCCAATCCGCAGAAAATTATTGAGTGCGTGGAGGAATTTCGTTCGGGCACCCGCTACAGGCAACTGCCGCAAACGAGCAAAAAACGTATCGATGCACTTGTTCCTGCCGTGATCGAAATGGCCGCAAGGTTTCCTTCCGCAGACCTCACGCTGGAACGACTGATACAGTTGCTGGAGACCGTCAGCAGACGTTCAGCTTATCTCGCCCTGCTGCGCGAGCATCCCCATGCGTTGGGGCGGGTGGCCAAGCTCGTCAGCGCGAGCCATTGGGCCAGTGAATACCTGAACAGGCATCCGATCCTGCTGGACGAACTGCTCCCGGGACAGTTTGGCAATCCGCTCGATTGGTCTCGTATGCAGAAAAGGCTGCTGCGCCAATTGCAGGATGCGGAGGGTTCCGGCGGTACCGATGTCGAACGGCAAATGGATATATTGCGGCATTTCCACCATGCCCAGGTATTTCAGTTGCTGGCGCGGGATGTGGAAGGACTGCTGCCCCTTGAAACCTTGAGCGATCATCTTTCCGATCTTGCCGACTTGTTGCTCGATACCGTATTGCATCTTGCCTGGTCGGGGCTGAGGAGGAGGCATAGAGATATCCCTGCTTTTGCCGTCATCGGCTATGGCAAGCTCGGCGGCAAGGAACTTGGTTATGCCTCCGATCTCGATATCATTTTTCTCTATGACGATCCCCATCCCGACGCTCCGGAAAGCTACGCCCGGCTGAGCCAGCGTATCAACTCATGGCTTACCAGTTACACTTCCGCGGGGTTGCTCTACCAGACAGACCTGCGTTTGCGCCCCAACGGCAGCAGCGGCCTGCTGGTGAGTTCGATTCAGGCATTTGCCGAATACCAGCATCATCATGCATGGGTCTGGGAGCATCAGGCGCTGACCCGGGCGCGATTCGTAGCCGGAGATGCACAGGTAGGGGAGGCATTCGAGCGTATTCGCAGGGAGGTGCTGCGTCACCCGCGGGAATTGCCGGATCTGAAACGGGAAGTATTGGTAATGCGGCAAAAAATGCTCGACGCTCACCCCAATACCAGCGGCTTGTTCGATATCAAGCATGATCGTGGAGGTCTTATCGATGTCGAATTCATCGTGCAGTACCTGGTCCTTGGGCATGCCTGCCGTCATGAGGAACTGACCGGTAATATCGGTAATATCGCGTTGTTGAAGCTGGCGGCAAAACTGGGATTGATCAGGAATGAAGTCGCAGAGCCGGCGCTCAATGCCTATCGGGAATTCCGGCGGACGCAACACCGGCTGAGATTGAGCGGTTACTCCGATCTCGCTGGCCCGTCTTCCGCGAACGGCAAGTCGCAAAAGTTTGCGCGTGTTGAAGCAGATTATTTCGAGAATGAATTCGCGGCGGTATGCCGGTTGTGGAATGAGGTCTTCGACGCATCCGCGGTTTAGCCTTCCCTGGATGCATGCACATCTGAATCTCTGTGCGCCGGCATTCAGGATAAATTCCCTTTTGATGGCAATTCCAGAATAATCCCCGGCACTCAGGGACGGGCCGGGACAGGTATGTGGAACGCTTGCAAGTCCGGTGCGAACAGTCCGCTTTCCTGCGCCTCTTCTCTCGAAAGGGAATCCAGAGGACCATAAAATACGTTAGAATATACGAACTTAAATTCTCTCCGGAGTCTGTGAATGTCAATGGCTGATCGCGACGGTGTGATCTGGAGTGATGGAAAGATGATTCCGTGGCGTGAGGCTACCACTCATGTACTCACCCACACCCTGCACTATGGGATGGGGGTATTCGAAGGATTGCGCGCCTACGAAACTCCTCGCGGATCTGCAATTTTCCGTCTGAAAGAACACACCGATCGTTTATTCAATTCCGCGCACATCTTCATGATGAAGATGCCCTATGACAGGGCTACCCTGATGCAGGCGCAGTGCGATGTCGTAAGGCAGAACGATCTCAAGTCGGGCTATATCCGCCCCATCGTATTCTATGGTTCGGAAGCGATGGGAATCTCAGCCAAAACACTTTCCGTGCATGTGGCCATTGCAGCCTGGGCGTGGGGGACGTATCTCGGCCCTGATGGCCTCGAAAAAGGTATCCGTGTCAAGACTTCGTCATTTACGCGGCATCATGTGAATGTCAATATGTGCCGCGCCAAATCGGTCACTACCTATGCAAATTCCATCCTCGCGCATCAGGAGGTGGCACATGACGGCTATGATGAGGCCCTGCTTCTCGATGTGGACGGCTATGTGGCCGAAGGAGCGGGTGAAAACATATTCATCGTGAAGCAGGGCAAACTGTATACCCCTGACATGACTTCCTGCCTGGAGGGCATTACGCGCGCGTCTCTCATAGAGCTTGCAGGAGAAATCGGCATTCCGGTAATCGAAAAGCGCATCACCCGCGATGAAGTCTATTGCGCGGATGAAGCCTTTTTTACCGGTACGGCAGCCGAGGTAACGCCAATCAGGGAGCTGGATAACCGCATGATCGGCAGCGGCAGGCGCGGCCCGGTCACGGAAAAGCTCCAGACCCTCTTTTTTGAATGCGCCAGGGGCAATGGCAAACATGCTGACTGGCTTACCTATGTCTGATAAAACTTTATATCCTCATCAATATATTTAAGCGATACGTCTTAGGAAAATCCGATGCAGAAGCTTGCCTCCAATACCCAGCGTCAGGTCGAGGTGACGTCCGATGATCTGCCGCTTCACTGTCCCACGCCTTCCATGCTGTTATGGAATTCGCATCCCCGGGTTTTTCTGCCCATAGAAGAAACGGGAGAAGCGCTGTGTCCCTACTGCGGCACACATTATGTACTCAAGGGTGGCGCAGTCGCAGGCCACCATTGACCTGAACACCTCAAAGCCCAAATACAAAATGCGAGCAGCACAATCGTAAACAGTGCGAATACTGCACTGAAGATACCATTGAGACCATTGATACAGCTGAAGCTCATCTACTATTCACCCATTATCCATGTGCCAACTTCCATCAGAAATTTTCAAAGCCTATGACATCCGGGGGATTTTCGGAAAAACACTGACCGTCGAAGGTGCCGAAGCGATTGGTCACGCCATTGGCTCCGAGGGGCGTGCACGCGGACTTGCCGCCATTACCATAGGGCGCGACGGCAGGGTGTCAGGTCCCGAACTGGTGCAAGCCCTGGCCAGGGGTCTGCAAAAAAGCGGCGTCAACGTAATCGATGTCGGTGCTGTCGCGACCCCGATGCTCTACTATGCGGCGCATGAGCTTTCCGGTTATTCCGGCGTGATGGTAACCGGGAGCCATAATCCGCCGGAATACAATGGCTTTAAAATGGTACTGGGGGGAGAAACGCTTGCTGCGGAATCAATACAGGCTTTGCGTGCGCGCATCGAAAATGAAAACCTTGCTCACGGCAATGGCAGCTACCACAAGCAGGATATTGCGGAAGGATATCTCCAACGCATAACCGCGGACATAAAGCTGGCGCGGCCCATGAAGATTATCGTCGATTGCGGCAATGGGATACCCGGTTTATACGCTCCGGAACTGTACCGCAGGCTCGGATGCGATGTGACGGAGCTGTTTTGCGAGGTCGATGGCACTTTTCCCAACCATCATCCGGATCCCTCGGTACCGGAGAATCTGCGGGATATAGTGCAGGCACTTGAAACGACCGACGCCGAGATAGGGCTGGCGTTCGATGGAGATGGTGACCGGGTTGGGGTGGTTACCAAAAGTGGAACGATCATTTATCCGGATCGACAATTGATGCTGTTTGCAGCCGATGTGTTGTCGCGGAATCCGGGTGGCCGGATCATTTTCGATGTGAAATGTACGCGCAACCTGGCGCCATGGATCGTGCAGCACGGCGGCGAGCCGATCATGTGGAAAACCGGCCACTCCTTCATCAAGGGTAAACTGAAGGAGACCGGGGCGCTGCTGGCGGGGGAGATGAGTGGACACATTTTTTTCAAGGAGCGCTGGTATGGTTTCGACGATGGGCTCTATGCCGGAGCGCGTTTGCTGGAACTGCTCAGCTCCAGTGAGGGTATTGATGCTGCATTCAACTTGATTCCGGACGCGGTCAGCACGCCGGAATTGCAGATCAGGTTGAAGGAAGGGGAAAACTACGCGATTATCGCGCAGCTGCAGAAAACGGCGCGCTTTGACCGGGCTGAACGCATCATTACTATCGATGGAATGCGAGTCGAATATGAGGATGGTTTCGGCCTCGCGCGCTCATCCAATACCATGCCGGTAATCGTGCTGCGTTTCGAGGCAGATAGCGAGGCAGCTTTGAAGCGTATTCAGAACGATTTTTGCAGAGCGATCCTGAAAGTCAAACCGGACGCGGAATTGCCTCATCAAATGAAGGGAAATCTTTCTGCCGCATGCTGATGAGCTGCTGGAATGTTCCGAAGGACGTTGCCAGCAAACTACAGGAATGGAAGTGTCCCGAGTGGGAAGTCAAACTGAGATATAAGTGAATATGATGAACAGGAGAGAGGGCACCAGGATCAACGTTTTGTTCGTGTGCATGGGCAACATCTGCCGCTCCCCTACCGCCGAAGCAGTTTTTCGGCACCAGGTCATCGCGGCTGGGGTGGAGGACGAAATCCACATCGACTCTGCCGGTACACATGATTACCACATCGGCGAGCCGCCGGATGAAAGGGCGCAAAGAGCAGCGGGTAGAAGGGGCTATGACACAAAAGCATTGCGTGCCCGCATGGTAGATGAAAAGGACTTCGAGTTCTTTCATTATATTCTGGCGATGGACAGATCGAACCTGGCTGCCCTCCAGAGAGAATGTCCAGTGGAATACAGTCACAAACTCGGATTACTGATGCAGTACAGTGAAAAATTCTCCGAAGGAGTACAGGAAGTGCCAGACCCTTATTTTGGGGGGAGCCAGGGTTTCGAGCACGTACTCAACCTGGTGGAGGATGCCGGGCGGGGGTTGCTCAACCGGATTCGTAACGGAAAGTAAGCGCGAGGCAGAATATGAACTACAGGCGTGCTCATCCCGCTGGAGACGGAATGGAATGTATACATATGCAGTTCGTATATTCTTCAGCAGGAGAACCGGGTTCGGCTTTTGGCTGGCTTGTCTGAATCTTTAAAAGAGGCGACGGTCTGTCGCCTCTTCTCTTTTATGAGACTTTTATTTATGAGTCTCTACCTGTACAAGCGCTTCCTGCTGCTCGATTACCGGGGGAGGAGGCGTTCTTTTACGTCGAGGCTGCGCTTTCATTGCTTCTCCTTCCGCTTCGGTTTCAGCAGGTCTTATCTTTTCGGGAAGGGTCTCGATCATGATCAGACCGGCTGCACTTAAATCGAGGGATGGCGCAGCTTCTGGTTGCTGAGGAGGCTCAGCCTGATGTCCCTTCTGCCCCCGGACTTCTTCCTGTTCGATTTCTGCGGTTTCTGCACGGGGCATAGCTGTTTCCAGGGCGCTCACGAGAATCTTGGAGGTGTCGTCCTTCGGAACGACCGTTGCTGCTTCAACCGGCGGCTCTGACACCGGCGGCTCTGATACCGGCGGCTCTGATACCGGCGGTTCTGGTGCCATTAAAATCGACGCACCCATAACCGCTGCTTCGGCCGCTGCCTCCCTCCGGTCCTCGGGAAGCTCGGCGGATGGTTCATGAGCAATCTGCTGTTCATTCGCTGAAGCCATTTTTTCGGCTATCTCGGCCATGGTAGCTGCCGGAGCAGGAGCAGATTCCACTGCAGCCACCTCGGACACAACTTTGGATACAGCTTCGGGCACAACTACCGGCAGGGTTCTATCCGCAGGCAAAGATTCGGAATGGATATCACTCCTTGCTCCTGCGGAGGATTCCACCAATGCCTCTTTTTCATCCAGGAGGGCAGAGGCCAGGGCAAGCGACGGCGTTCCATTTATCGGGCTCGAAATGATATCCGCCCCAGGACTGTCCTCATGCGTGACCTGATCGGCAGATTGCTGGAGAGGAGAATCCTTTGCAATGGTCTGTCTGGCTTCACGCGCTGCACGATCCAGGCGCTCGCTCCGGTCGCGTTGCCTGCCACCACGCCGTCTGCGGCGGCTGCCTTCCTCACTTGGCTGTACAACTTCTTCCGCAGCGGACAGTTGCTCGGAAGAAGGCTTGAGTTCCGTCCGCGGTTTTTCGTCACGCTGCGGCCGGGAATGCTTTTTCGCAGCAGCTTTTTCGCCCTGAGTTTTTGCCTCACTGCGTTCCTGGCGCTGCGGCACAGCTTCGCGCACCGGTCCCGACGCACCACCTGCGCCGACCTCGTTTCCACGCGTCACGCGCTCATCACGTGGACGTTGGGCGGCGCGTACTGCCTTTTCATTTTCACCGTTGCGTCCTTCCCGGCGGTCGCGGCGTCCCTGGCCCCGTTCCTCACGATGTGCGGCAGCGGGGACCGGTTCGTGCCGAATGGTCTTTTCGCCGACTCCCACCTGTTTGAACCAGCCGAATATTTTATCGAGCAGGGAAGGCGGTTCCGGTTCATGCTGCGGCTTTTGCTCACGTACCGGCGCAGGTTGCGACGGTGTGATGCCTCGTACCGCTGCCTGCTGCCGCACGGGCTTGACTTCCTGTCCGTTAGAAGGCAGGGGGATCTCCTGGGGCGGTTTTTCCACCAACTGGTAACTCGTCTGAACTTCACCAAGTTTTACGTCGTCATGGCGCAGGCGCGTGATGCTGTAATTAGGCGTCTCGAGATGGATGTTGGGGATCAGAACGACACTTACTTTCAGGCGTGCTTCGATTGCATGAATTTCCGCACGTTTTTCGTTCAGCAGGTAGGTCGCTACATCTACCGGGACCTGAGCATGCAGCACCGCCGTATTTTCCTTCATCGCTTCCTCCTGAATGATTCTGAGGATATGCAACGCCGAGGAATCGGTGCCCCGGATGTGACCGGTGCCGTGGCAGCGCGGACAGGAAATGTAACTGCTTTCACCCAGGGAAGGCCGCAGCCGCTGGCGCGATAATTCGAGCAAACCGAAGCGGGAAATCTTGCCCATCTGCACGCGTGCCCGATCGTAGCGCAACGCGTCGTGCAACCGGTTTTCCACCTCGCGCTGGTTGCGCGAAACTTCCATGTCGATAAAGTCGATGACTACAAGGCCGCCGAGGTCGCGCAGCCGCAGTTGCCGCGCAATTTCGTCTGCTGCCTCCAGATTGGTAGCCAGGGCCGTCTGTTCGATGTCGGAACCCCGGGTGGCACGGGCTGAATTTACATCCACCGATACCAGGGCTTCCGTGTGATCAATCACGATCGCTCCACCTGAAGGAAGGGTAACCTGTCGCGAATATGCGGTTTCGATCTGGTGTTCGATTTGAAAGCGGGAAAACAGGGGTACGTCGTCCCGATAGAGTTTAACTCGCGCTACATTGCCTGGCATGACATGTCCCATGAACTGGCATGCCTGCTCATAGATGCTTTCCGTGTCAATCAGGATTTCACCGATTTCCTGATTGAAATAATCCCGGATCGCCCTGATGACGAGACTGCTTTCCTGGTAAATCAGGAAAGCGCCGCTCTGGCCTTTGGAAGCATCTTCAATAGCGCGCCACAACTGCAGCAGGTAGTTGAGATCCCACTGCAACTCTTCTTCGCTGCGTCCTATCCCTGCTGTCCGGGCTATGATGCTCATGCCCTGGGGAATATTCAAATGTGACATGACATCGCGCAGTTCGGCGCGATCTTCGCCCTCTATGCGGCGTGAGACACCTCCCCCGCGCGGGTTATTGGGCATCAACACCAGATAACGCCCGGCGAGCGAGATATAGGTGGTAAGTGCAGCTCCCTTTGTTCCCCGTTCGTCCTTGTCCACCTGGACAATGAGCTCCTGGCCTTCATGAAGCGCATCCTGGACTCGAACCCGGCCCGGGTCCGGGCTCTCTTTCAAATAGGCGCGGGAAATTTCCTTGAACGGCAGAAAACCATGCCTCTCACCGCCGTACTCGACGAAGGCGGCTTCGAGGCTTGGTTCAAGACGGGTGATAACGGCCTTGTAGATATTGCTCTTGCGTTGTTCCTTGCCGGCAGATTCAATGTCGAGATCGATGAGTTTCTGACCATCGACAATAGCGACACGCAATTCCTCCGGCTGTGTCGCATTAAATAACATGCGTTTCATTTTCATGCCTCCCGCGCTCTAGTCACGGGCAGACAGCCTACGCGCGCAAGAAAATATGCCTTGCGCGGCGTATAAGAGAGTTTTTAGTCAGACGACTTGATCATGGCGTGGTAGCTGCTTATTAGGTAGCTGCTTGTTAAAAATAGCCACTTCTCTGGCTTATTCTCTGGCTTGTCACTGCGGTTCTGCTTTATTTTGCAAGCAGAACCAGGAAATTAGTTTCAATCAGGCTTCGACTAGGGCTGCCCGTAACCAGGCGCTTCGAAACTGAAAACTGAAATCGACGTGTGCTTTGAGCGCGTAAATCCATTACTATCGCTACTTTATTGGTGAGCGACATTAACCATATCTTGGGGTCAGCTCTTTTCCCTCGGATAAAATCCCATCGACAGTACCACCACGTGCACCGGATAAAGGATAGGCTGGAACCCTGACTTGACAAGTATAAGTAGAGTTAAAGATTTACGCAAAGAATTTCCTCCAAGTCCCGCGGTGAGGGAAATCATAGGGGAGGACAGCACGGGTCAGCGTATTGATAATTTTTTAATCAAACGCTTGAAAGACGTGCCCAAAAGCCACATCTACCAGATGTTGCGCAGCGGGCAGGTGCGGGTTAACAGCAAGCGAACTGCTCCGGATTACCATCTCCGGTCCGGGGATGTCGTTCGCATACCCCCGATGAGAATGGTGGAAAAATCGGCGCCGCCCCTGAAGAAATTGAGCAAGCCGGGTTTTATTGCATTCCAGGTTTTGTTCGAGGATGATGCGCTGATTGTCGTCAACAAGCCTCCCGGAGTTGCCGTGCATGGAGGAAGCGGCATAAGTTTCGGAGTGATAGAGCAATTGCGCGCCCAGCATCCTGGCTGGAGATTTCTGGAGCTCGTGCACAGGCTGGATAGGGAAACTTCCGGCGTACTGCTCCTTGCCAAGAACCGGCCGGCACTTGTAGAGTTGCATCGGCAACTTCGTGCTGGAGAGGTGGAAAAGCACTACCTGACCCTGGTCAAGGGACAGTGGCGTAATGCGCGTCAGAGTGTCAGGCTGTCGCTCAGAAAATATCTGACACCCGCCGGCGAGCGGCGTGTAGCGGTGGAAAAGGGGGCAGATGAAAAAAAAGGTGGAGATGAGAAAAAAGGCGGAATGAGTGCCCATACTATTTTCATCCTGCGGAAATCGTGGCAGAGCTTCAGCCTGCTGGAGGCTGAACTGAAGACCGGACGTACCCATCAGATTCGCGTGCACCTTGCTTATCTCGGGTTTCCTATAGCAGGAGATGACAAGTATGGTGATTTTGCCTTGAATAAGGATATTGCCCGGTGTGTTCCTGGTTTGGGGCGCATGTTTCTCCATGCCTGGGCGGTGGGATTCACGCATCCCGTCACGCATGAAAAACTTCGTCTCGAAGCACCGCTGCCCGACGATCTGCAAAAATTTCTGGATGCGATGGATAGCCACGATAAGCCATCGAGGCTTCCGGCGGAAAGGACATTCTCCTGACTTTCTTCTCTCGCAGCAATTCAAGTATCCTATTCAATAGAGATCGCTACAGGTATGGTAGCCAGGGGCGGAAGCCAATGAGCAGTTTTGACAGTTTTATGTTTGTGCCTGCGCTGCGGCAGGGCGCTTTATTTGAATTGAAGGATCAAAATAATTATGTCTGATTCACAGAATCGAAACGAAGACTGGGACAGGAAAGTGCTGGAAAAGCTGGTGTTCTCCACCTTGGAGGAACAGCGCCGCACGCGGCAGTGGGGAGTGTTTTTCAAGTCTCTTACTTTTGGCTGGCTGTTTATCCTGCTATTTTTCGGTCTCGGCTGGTTTGGGGACAGCGGCATGTCCATTTCCGGAAAGCATACGGCTCTCGTCGATTTACGCGGTGTAATCTCTCCCGACAGCATCAGCAGCGCGGAAAACATTACCGCCGGCTTGCAGCAGGCATTCAAGGACGCAAAAACACAGGGTGTGATCCTGCGCATCAACAGTCCTGGGGGAAGTCCTGTACAGGCAGGATACATCAACGATGAGATACGCCGGCTGCGCGCAGAATATCCTGAAATACCGCTCTATGCGGTCGTGGAAGATATCTGCGCTTCAGGCGGCTATTATGTAGCGGTTGCCGCCGACAAGATATATGTGGACAAGGCAAGTATCGTCGGTTCCATCGGTGTCCTGATGAACGGGTTCGGTTTCACAAAAGCAATGGAAAAGCTTGGCATCGAAAGGCGGTTGATCACGGCAGGGGAAAACAAGGCCTTTCTCGATCCATTTTCTCCCAACAATCGCGAGCAGGAGGAATATGCAAAGAAAATGCTGGGGGATATCCATGAGCAATTCATTCAGGTAGTTCAGCAAGGCCGGGGCGAACGCCTGAAAGAAAGGCCGGAGATATATAGCGGCCAGGTATGGACAGGTCAAAAAAGTGTCGAACTGGGACTTGCTGACGGAATGGGCAGCGCGGAATATGTGGCGCGGGAAATTATCAAAGCGGAACACATTGTCGACTACACAACCCGGGAGGGAGTTGCCGAGCGCCTCGCCAAGCGTTTTGGGGGAGTCCTGGCGGAAACGCTGAGTGGTTTGGGAATGAGTGCGGGATTCCATTAATCCGGATATTTCGCCGGATTGCCTCTTGGGAGCAAGTATGAGGTGAAGCAGTATCTTCCGAAGGAAGATGCGACCCTGAAACGGGATGCAGGCGCCCGCCCTTAATTGCGGTCGCTGCGGCGCCCTTTGCTGCCCGATCCCCGCTTTGCAGGGTCCCTCGGGCTACGCTCCCGGGGCGACCGTGGCAGGTGGAGCAGTATCTTCCGAAGGAAGATGCGACCCTGAAACGGGATGCAGGCGCCCGCCCTTAATTGCGGTCGCTGCGGCGCCCTTCGCTGCCCGATCCCCGCTTTGCAGGGTCCCTCGGGCTACGCTCCCGGGGCGACCGTGGCAGGTGGAGCAGTATCTTCCGAAGGAAGATGCGACCCTGAAACGGGATGCAGGCGCCCGCCCTTAATTGCGGTCGCTGCGGCGCCCTTCGCTGCCCGATCCCCGCTTTGCAGGGTCCCTCGGGCTACGCTCCCGGGGCGACCGTGGCAGGTGGAGCAGTATCTTCCGAAGGAAGATGCGACCCTGAAACGGGATGCAGGCGCCCGCCCTTAATTGCGGTCGCTGCGGCGCCCTTCGCTGCCCGATCCCCGCTTTGCAGGGTCCCTCGGGCTACGCTCCCGGGCGCCCCCATGCAACAAAAAGACTGTGGGTTTGTTACTCAGGTCGAGCAAGGCGGGTTTCCATTCCCTGATGGTCCTGGTTGCGATGAATTCGTCGGCAAGGGTGAGGTTGCACGCGATGCAGAGCGCCGTTCCTTCGCGGCAGGTGGCAGTGATCGCCTCCAGGAGCTTCTGGTTGCGATAAGGCGTTTCGATGAATATCTGGGTTTGATCGGTGGTAATGGAGTCCTTTTCCAGTTCAATGATTTTTTTTATACGCTTGCTGTTTTCAACCGGCAGGTAGCCATGAAACGCAAAGTGCTGGCCATTCAATCCGGAGGACATCAGTGCGAGAAGAATGGAGGAGGGGCCGACGAGAGGAACTACCCGGATGTTTTTCTGGTGAGCCAGGCGTACCAATCCAGCCCCTGGATCGGCTATTGCAGGGCAGCCGGCTTCCGATAACAATCCTGTATCCATTCCTGCGAGCAGCGGCGCAAGCAGGTTCTCAAATTCCCTGACGCGAGTGTGTTCGTCCAATACCTCCATGGTAATCTGCTGCAGGGGGAGAGCACAGCCTACCTGTTTCAGGAATTGCCTGGCTGTTTTCGGATGCTCGACAATATAATGATCGAGCCGGGCAATACATTCACGCACCGCGGGAGGTACTGTCCAGCCAATATCGCTGTTGCCCAGTGGGCCGGGGATGAGATAGAGCGTTCCTGTACTCAAACTATCTCGACACCTTCAAGCGTCAGCATTTCAACCAGCGCAATCAGCGGTAAGCCGATCAATGCGGTGGGATCCTCGCTTTCCATATGCTCTATCAGCGCGATCCCCAGTCCTTCGAGCTTCGCACTGCCGGCACAGTGGTACGGTTGTTCCTTATCGAGGTAATTTTCAATCTGATGGTCGCTTAACAGACGGAATTTGACGCGGGAGGGCACGAGGCGCGCCTGCGTGTTGCCTTGATCGCTGTTGAAAAGGCAAAGCGCAGTATAAAACAGAACTTCTTTTCCGCGGACAAGCTGCAACTGCCGGGTTGCGTTGTGATGGTTCAGTGGTTTTCCGAGCTGGATACCTTCGAAAACCGCAACCTGGTCGGCACCGATAATCAAAGCGCCGGGATGAGTTGCTGCAACTGCGCGGGTTTTCGCAGCAGCCAGGCGAACGGCAGTAGCGTCCGGATTTTCACCGGGCAGAGGCGTTTCATCGATATCCGGATTGCTGACATCGAAGGGGATCTGCAGGCGCTGGAGAAGATCCCGGCGATAAATGGAACTGGACCCTAATATGAGCTGTCGCGCAATCTGCTGTGTTTTCAATGTTTATTATTCTGGAGGAGAGGGAGCTTTTTTGACACTCAAGGGCAAAAAATATATCATGCGCGCCGTGTAACGCTGCAAACTGACCAGGATTGTAATACCAAGTGCGCGCCGACATCAATTGAGGGCCGCGGCTTCCAGATATAAAGCATATAAAAGAAGTTATGTCTTATGTCCGGGTAACCGCAATATGGGATATTTCCAGAAAAGCAGCGAGATTTTGAAGCCGGTAGAAGAAGAGCGCAACGTTTATGGCTGTCCCGCTCGTCATAGATTCCCTGGATTTCGCGTGTAAGGCGGAAGTCTGCCGTGGTAAGATCGCGATTGCCGGATTTCAGCGTCTGCAGGATTATCTGGTGAGCAACTCCGGTGAACTGGGATATGCAGTGACTGGAGTGCTGGATGCAAATGGAAGGCCGATTTTGCGCGTAGACATTCAAGGTGTCGTAAACCTCCAATGCCAACGTTGCCTGGAGGAACTCGAACATGTGCTCGACATCCATACAGAGTTGCTATTGGCACAAAATGAGCAGGAGCTCCAGCACTTTGATGAGGACGAGTCCCTGGACTGTATTCTGGCTCAGCCCGATATGGATGTTCTGTCGCTTATCGAGGATGAAATCATTCTGGATCTGCCCGTATCTCCACGCCACGAACAGAGCGAATGCCTGTCTGGCGGACGGGAGGACGGGAAGACAGTAAGGGAAACATCTCCCTTTGCCGCTCTGGCGGCACTGAAAAGAACGCATTGAATTTATTGAGGAGTTGAGTTTATGGCAGTGCAACAAAACAAGAAGTCTCCCTCCAAGCGGGGCATGCACCGGTCGCACGATTTCCTGAGGACGAGGTCCCTGTCGGTTGATTCCGGCACGGGCGAGGTGCATTTGCGTCATCACATCAGCCCCAACGGCTATTATCGCGGTAAAAAGGTCGTCAAAACAAAAGAAGATTGAATTTCGCCCGTTGATTTTTCGGTCCGAAGTTTATTCCGGCGTCAAGGGTAGAAATTGACTATAACCGTAGCTGTAGACTGCATGGGCGGCGATCACGGCCCTCATGTGACGGTTCCCGCAGTCGTCGACTATCTCCAGTGCAACCCTGCGATCGCCGTGGTTCTGGTAGGGTTGCCCGATGTTATCGAATCCGAGTTGCGCGCCATGAAGTGTACGCAGAGTTCTCGGCTCAGGATTCATGCTGCAAGCGAGGTTGTCGGCATGGACGAATCGCCAGCCACGGCGTTGCGGGGTAAAAAAAATTCTTCGATGCGCGTTGCGCTCGACCTGGTCAAGAGCGGTGAAGCGCAGGCCTGTATCAGCGCCGGTAACACTGGAGCGTTGCTGGCGACTTCCCGGTTTGTGTTGAAAACGCTCCCCGGCATCGATCGGCCGGCTCTTGCCGTGGTATTACCCACCATGAAAGGGCACACCTATGTGCTTGATCTCGGCGCAAACGTGAATTGCACTGCGGAGCATCTGCTTCAGTTCGGTGTGATGGGCGCCACACTGGTCTCGAGTATCGAGAACAAGGAAAAACCGAGCATCGGTTTGTTGAATATCGGCGAGGAAGAGATCAAAGGAAACGATGTGGTGAAGCGTGCGGCGGAACTGCTACGTGACAGTGGGCTTAATTTCTACGGAAATATCGAGGGAAACGACATCTATAAAGGAACGACCGATGTGGTTGTGTGCGATGGCTTCGTCGGCAATGTTGCTCTGAAAACCTCGGAAGGCGTGGCCCAAATGCTCTCACATTACCTGCGTGAAGAATTCAGGCGGAATCTCCTCACTAAACTTGCGGGGCTTATCGCCCTGCCTGTGATCAGAACCTTCAAACATCGCGTCGATCACCGGCGCTACAACGGAGCCAGCCTGCTCGGACTCCGCGGCATCGTCATCAAGAGTCATGGTTCGGCTGACAGACGGGCATTCGGCTTTGCGATTGCACGCGCCGTGGATGAAGTACGGGGCGGGATGCTGCACCATATAAGTCAACGGGTGGCGCAATTACCGCATCCAACCGTGCAATCCTCCTCATACAGCCGATCGCTGCCGGAAGAGAGTCCGGTATGAAGTACGCCAGAGTCATTGGAACTGGCAGTTATCTGCCCGATAAAATTCTCACCAATCATGATCTGGAGCGCATGGTCGACACGAGCGACGAGTGGATCCGGACCCGTACCGGCATTGTGCAGCGGCATATCGCCGCCGACTCGGAAATGGCGAGCGATCTCGCTTTGAATGCGAGCCGTGAAGCAATAAAGGCAGGTGGGATCGATGCGCGGGAGATCGAGCTGGTGATTGTCGCCACCACCACGCCCGACATGATATTTCCCAGTACGGCGTGCATCCTGCAGGATAAGCTCGGTATCGGGGAATGTGCTGCGTTTGATGTACAGGCGGTATGCAGCGGTTTTATCTACGCGCTTGCCACTGCAGATATGTTCATTCGAGCCGGGAAATGCCGGACGGCGCTGGTTGTCGGGGCAGAAGTCTATTCACGCATACTGGACTGGAGCGACCGCAGCACTTGCGTGCTGTTCGGTGACGGCGCGGGCGCTGTGCTGTTGACGGCCGATGAACAGCCCGGAATCCTTTCAACGCATTTGCATGCGGACGGGAGCCAGAGCAAGATTCTTTCCGCGCCGGCCAACATCTGTGGCGGCAAAGTGCAAGGCACGCCCTTTGTCGTGATGGAGGGTAATACAGTTTTCAAGTTTGCGGTAAAGGTTCTGGAAGAAGTCGTACACGAGGCCTTGACTGAAAACAACCTGGAGCCGTCGGATATCGATTGGTTGATTCCGCATCAGGCCAATATCCGTATTATTGCTTCGACTGCAAAAAAACTCGGTATTCCCATGGATAAGGTCGTCGCTACGGTGGACAAGCATGGCAACACTTCTGCCGCCTCGATTCCATTGGCCATCGATATCGCTGCCCGTGACGGACGCATCAAATCTGGCCAGCATGTGCTTCTCGAAGGCGTGGGGGGGGGGTTTACCTGGGGAGCGGCATTGATCCGCTGGTAAGCCAGCTCCTGCTGCTGGACTCCCGTTTTTTATTGTTCTTGTTCAGTTCTCTTTTCAGCCGGGTTTTAAAAACTTTTCTTTTCCAGGCTCGAAGGTTTTTTCGTTGCCTGCCGCAGATGGAACTGTCGAAGGGTTCATACTGATACTGATGAGCGCACAGGTTAAATTTGCATGTGTTTTCCCGGGACAGGGGTCTCAGTCCATAGGGATGATGGCCGGATATCGGAATTTTCCGGTGGTGCGGCAGACTTTTGCTGAAGCATCCGATGTATTGAAGCAGGATTTGTGGAGGATGGTGTGCGACGGTCCAGCCGATACCCTCAACCTGACTGTTAATACTCAGCCGCTGATGCTCACTGCCGGAGTAGCCGTTTATCGGGCGTGGCAGACCTTGAGCGAAGTCAGGCCAGCCTTCATGGCAGGCCATAGTCTCGGGGAGTATACAGCGCTGGTAGCGTCCGAGGCATTGTCTTTTGCTGATGCCTTGCCGTTGGTACGCTTTCGCGCGGAGATAATGCAGCAGGCTGTGCCTGAAGGCGCGGGCGCGATGGCGGCGATTCTTGGACTCGATGATGACGTTGTGCGGTCGATCTGCCAGGAGGTTACGGAAGCATCGGATGGGGAATCACTGGAACCGGCAAATTTCAATTCACCCGGGCAGGTCGTGGTTGCAGGTCACAAAGATGCGGTGGCTCGCGGCATGGAAGCGGCAAGGTCTAAAGGCGCAAAGCGGGCTGTCATATTGCCCATGAGCATTCCTTCGCACTGCTCTTTGATGAAACCCGCAGCGGAAAAAATGCGCCAGCAACTGGCGCAAGTCACGCTTCGTTCACCCAAGGTCCCGCTATTGCATAATGCGGATGCGGGACAGCACGCGAATGCTGAGAGCATCAAGGAAATTCTGGTCCGGCAGTTGTTCAATCCTGTCCGCTGGACGGAGATTATTCGTTTTATTTCTGGCGCCGGGATCCATCACGTGGTGGAATGCGGACCGGGCAAGGTCCTGTCAGGACTCAACAAACGTATAGATGCAAATTTGCAGAGCCTCGCATTGACCGATGATGCGGCGCTTGGCCATGCAGCGGCTTTGGCAGGATAAGGATCAAGCGACATATTCAGCGTGGTCGCATTGCTCATCATTGAACGACGTATTGGAAGATCATGCCGCAAAATCAGATAGCACTTGTAACCGGCGCCAGCCGGGGAATCGGACAGGCCACTGCCCTTGAACTCGGCAGACAGGGGATTACCGTTATCGGGACAGCGACAACAGAGGATGGCGCCCGGAATATCGATCATTTCCTGAAAGAGGCAGACTTCAGGGGCACGGGGATGGCATTGAACGTGAATAACCCCGCACAGGTCGAAAGTGTTATCAAGACAGTACAAGAGCAGTTCGGCGAGATCTCGATCCTGGTGAACAATGCCGGCATCACCCGCGACAACCTGCTTCTCCGCATGAAAGATGAGGAATGGGATGAGATCATGGAAACCGATCTCAAATCGGTGTTTCGCTTGAGCCGCGCCGTGCTGAGGTCGATGGTGAGAGTGCGTTACGGGCGCATAATCAATATTTCCTCAATAGTCGGCGCTACCGGAAATATCGGCCAGGCCAATTATGCTGCTGCAAAGGCTGGAATATTCGGTTTCAGCAAGTCTCTTGCCCGGGAGGTAGCCAGTCGCAATATCACGGTCAACTGTGTCGCGCCCGGGTTCATTGCAACGGACATGACTCAATCCCTTACAGAAAAACAACAGCAGGTATTATTTCAGCAGATTCCGCTCGGAAGGCTTGGATGCCCCGAGGACGTGGCGACAGCAGTGGCTTTTATTGCCTCACCCGCTGCCGCATACATAACGGGCGCCACCCTTCATGTGAACGGCGGAATGTATATGGATTAGCAACGGGAACAGCGCGCCAAAAATGGATTCCATCTCATCCAGTCGCGGCGCGTGGCTGTATGCTCGTCAGAATTGGAGATGGGGTTTTGGTGTCCGGTGTATTCGGTCTGGAATGCGTCGATTTTACTAATATGGAAAACTTGCTAGAATGGCGGCGTTTTTTCTTACGGAGAGAGGTTATCTAGATGGAAAACGTGGAGCAACGTATAAAAAAAATTGTAGCTGAGCAGTTGGGCGTGAACGAGGCTGATGTCAAAAGCGAATCTTCCTTTGTGGATGATCTGGGCGCCGATTCACTCGATACGGTGGAACTTGTGATGGCGCTGGAAGAGGAGTTCGAGTGCGAAATTCCTGACGAACAGGCTGAGAAAATAAATACTGTTCAACAGGCAATCGACTATATCAATTCTCACAGCAACTGATTTTGTTTCCAGTAAATTCATATCGGAGTCATTTTGTCGAAACGTAGGGTAGTGATCACCGGCCTTGGCATAATTTCGCCGGTCGGTAATTCGGTTGCAGATGCCTGGGCCAATATTCTTGCCGGGAAATCCGGGGTTACTCGAATCAGCCGTTTCGACTCTTCCGCATTCGCTTCTCAGATAGCCGGAGAAGTCAAAGGTTTTGATATTACGAATTATCTTACCGCCAGGGACGCGCGGCGAATGGATGTGTTCATTCATTATGGCCTGGCTGCAGGCATTCAGGCAGTAAAGGATGCGGGTATTGAAGACATAGCCGGCAGCAATCTCGATCCTGAACGAATCGGCGTCAATATCGGTTCCGGTATCGGGGGATTGTCCATGATCGAGGGAACGTACGACGCCTATCACGCCGGGGGCGTGCGCAAGATTTCCCCATTTTTCATTCCCAGCACCATCATCAACATGATCGCAGGTAATCTGTCCATCATGTATGGATTTCAGGGGCCGAATCTGGCCATTGTCACCGCTTGCACTACCGCTACCCACTGTGTGGGGGATTCAGCCCGGCTGATAGAATATGGGGATGTGGATGTGATGATCGCAGGGGGGGCCGAATCCTGCGTAACACCCCTTGCGATAGGTGGATTTGCGGCAGCGCGAGCGCTTTCCACCCGCAATGACGATCCTGCCACTGCCAGCCGGCCATGGGATAAGGGCCGCGATGGTTTCGTCCTGGGCGAGGGAGCCGGTGTTCTGGTGCTGGAAGAGATGGAGCATGCCAAACGCCGTGGAGCCAGAATTTATGCTGAGCTTGCAGGTTTTGGCATGAGTGCCGATGCGTATCATATGACCGCGCCCTCCGAAGACGGGGAGGGCGCCGCGCGTTGCATGACGAACGCGCTCCGAAATGCCGGACTGAACGTGGATGACGTCGACTACATCAATGCCCACGGTACATCGACGCCGCTAGGGGATATTGCAGAAACCGTTGCAGTAAAGCGATGCTTTGGGGAGCATGCAAAGCAGCTCGTGGTGAATTCTACAAAATCCATGACGGGTCATCTGCTCGGCGCAGCAGGCGGGGTAGAAGCAATATTCAGTGCGCTGGCTGTACATCATCAGATCTCACCTCCCACGATCAATATTTTCGATCAGGATCCAGGGTGCGATCTGGATTATGTTCCCAATCATGCGCGAGAAATGAAGATCGATGTGGCGATGTCGAACTCATTTGGTTTTGGCGGTACGAATGGCACCTTGATTTTCCGAAGAACCTGATTTCTGCTTTGTGGCGAAACTACTGAAGCGCTTCATCCGCATTGTTTTTCTGGGAACGGTGCTCTTTTCCGCATGGGTGGGGTATAGGGTCAGCAAGCCCGTTGAGCTTCCCACTGTTCCTTATGAATTTTCGATCGAGCAAGGCAGCAGTGTAAAAACCATCGCCAGTCAACTGTCAAATGCCGGTGTTTTGCCTGACGCCTGGTCTTTTGTCCTGTTGTCGCGCTTGATGGGTGTCGCTACATCTCTCAAGGCGGGAGACTATGAGATCACCGCGGGCATTTCGCCCTATCAGTTGTTACAGCGGATAACCAGGGGTGATAGCAGCCAGAGTGAAATCAGGTTCATCGAGGGCTGGACTTTTTCACAACTCAGGCGGCTATTGGATGAGCATCCGGCCCTCCGCCACCAGACCACTCATCTGAGCAACGGAGAAATTCTGCAGCTGATCGGAGCAACCGAGACTGCGGCAGAGGGGTTGTTTTTTCCGGATACCTATTTCTTTGCGCGCGGGAGCAGCGATGTGGCAGTATTGAAACGCGCCTATCGCGCCATGCGCAACCACATGGATATCGCCTGGACCGAGAGGACGGTAAATCTTCCCCTGAAAGATCCGTACGAGGCCCTGATCCTGGCATCTATCATCGAAAAGGAAACAGGGCGCGAGGATGATCGCAGAATGGTTGCTGCCGTGTTTATCAACCGTTTGCGGTTACGCATGTTGCTACAGACAGATCCGACAGTCATTTATGGTCTGGGCGATAAATTCGATGGCAACCTGCGTAAAAAAGATCTCTTGAGCGACCAGGAATACAATACTTACACACGTCCTGGTCTGCCGCCAACTCCCATTGCCTTGCCCGGTTTGGCTTCAATTCGCGCCGCGCTTAATCCCGCGACGACCGATGCGCTGTATTTTGTCGCGAAAGGGAACGGAGAGTCCCATTTTTCCAGCAATCTGTCCGACCATAACCAGGCTGTTTCCAAATACCAGAAACGGTAGCGTCCGCGCCGATGGCATATGTGTATTTGGACGCCCGCCCAGGGGAGCGCTTTTTCCACTGTTAGATCCTGATTCCGATCCGTTCACAAAGTTAAATTGAACATTACCTTCTTCAAAAGTAAAATAGTGCGCTATTTATCACAACGATAAGCAGAACTGAGCCAGGATGCGCTCCAGCAATCCGGCCACACCCAGTTCTCCTCCCAATCACGTCTCCAAAATTAAATAACTCAATCAGGAAGGAGCAAATGAGCCATACACTATATGAAGCTGCTGTCATTCGTGTGCAACGATGCGAACTGGCTGTTCCCGGTTCGAACCCTGGCATGTTCGAGAAAGCCTTGAAAAGCGGCGTGGATTTTGTTTTTCTCGATCTCGAAGACGCCGTTGCCCCGGATGACAAGCTGACCGCACGAAAGAACGTTATCGAGGCGCTCAATGATCTGGATTGGAGAGGTCACGGTGTGACTGTTTCGGTACGGATAAACGGTCTGGATACCCAGTTCATGGTTCGTGATGTGGTTGACGTGGTCGAAAAAGCAGGCCACAAACTGGATACCATACTGATCCCGAAGGTGGGGGTATATTCGGATGTCTATATGGTTGAAGCCATGCTCAATCAACTGGAGATGCAGCAGGGATTGAAAAACCGGATAGGCATTGAAGCATTGATTGAAACGGCCCTGGGTATGGCGAATGTGGAAGACATTGCACGCAATGGCGTGAGCGGACGGCTCGAGGCGCTCCATTTCGGCGTGGCGGATTATGCCGCCAGCAATCGCGCCAGAACAACAAACATCGGCGGCCTCAATCCGGACTATCCGGGAGACCAGTGGCACGCTGCCATCAGTCGGATGACTGTCGCCTGCCGTGCCTATGGTTTGAGACCGATAGACGGTCCTTTCGGCGATATCAAGGATCCGGAAGGCTATAAAGCGGCGGCAAGACGAGCTGCCGCTTTGGGTTGTGAAGGTAAATGGGCTATCCATCCGTCGCAAATCGATCTGGCCAATGAGGTTTTCACGCCACCTCCATCCGAAGTCGAAAAAGCGCAACGTATCCTCGCGGCATTGCAGGAAGCGGCAGCTCAAGGGAAAGGGGCAGCTGCGCTGGACGGGCGCCTGATCGATGCCGCATCGGCAAGAATGGCCAATAACGTGGTAAAAATGGCAGAGGCGATAGGCGCAACCGCCACATAGCGTACTTCCGACCGCATTGAGCGGTCTTTCTTTTTCTCCTGATCCTGCCGATGGGGACACTCAGGTGGCGGATACATTACTGTGAAGTGTGACGCCGTTTCCATCAGGCAGGTTCGCTTTGTGCTTGAGCAATTCAAGGAATCCATGAGGCTTCCTGGATCGCCAGAGCCGTGACCCCGGAGAATAGTGAAAATTATTGTTGATAAATAAGGTGACGCATTGGATATACATGAGTATCAGGCAAAAGAAATTTTAATGAGGTATGGGGTCAAGACAGCGGAAGGCGGATTGGCATATACGATAGAAGAAAGTGTGCAGCGCGCCAGGGAAATCGATGGCAATGTATGGGTGGTGAAGGCGCAGATCCATTCGGGAGGGCGCGGCAAGGCGGGCGGCATCAAGGTATGCAGGACTCATGACGAAGTCCGGGCGGCCGCTGAGGAGTTGCTGGGAAAGATTCTGGTGACTCGTCAGACCGGATCTGTGGGAAAGGTGTGTACACGGGTATATGTGGAAGCGGGCACGCACATTGCCAGGGAGATGTATCTCTGCTTTCTGATAGACAGAAGTTCGGAGCGCATCGTCATGATAGGCTCGGGGCAGGGTGGAATGGAAATCGAGGAGCTGGCTCACACAAATCCCCATGCCATCAAGAAGATTTTTATTGAACCCGCGGTCGGGTTGCAGGATTTTCAGGCCAGAGAGATGGCTTTTGCACTGGGCGTGGAAGCGGCGCAGTTACCTCATGCCGTCAAAACCATCCGGGGCTGCTATCGCGCCTTGCGTGATCTGGATGCGAACATGGTGGAAATCAACCCCCTTGTGATCACCGGGAGCGGTGAACTCATTGCTCTTGATGCGAAAATGAGTTTCGACGAAAACGCCTTGTTTCGCCGGCACGAGGTTGCCGAACTGCGTGATAAAACACAAGCCGATCCCCGGGAGATGGCAGCCTCCGATCATGGGTTGAGCTACATCGGATTGAACGGTGATATCGGGTGCATGATAAACGGGGCCGGACTCGCCATGGCAACGATGGATATGATCAAGCTCGCGGGCGGGGAGCCTGCAAATTTCCTTGACGTAGGAGGTGGCGCGTCGGCTGAACGTACGGAAAAGGCATTTCGCCTGGTGCTGGCCGATAAAGGAGTCAAGGCGATGCTGGTCAATATCTTTGCAGGTATTAACCGCTGCGACTGGATTGCGCAAGGCGTCGTGCAGGCGGTAAGAAATATCGATATGAAAATCCCGCTGGTCGTACGCTTGTCCGGCACCAATGTCGAGGAGGGCCAGCGGATCATTGCTGAAAGTGGCTTGCCGATCATCACAGCGGGAACGCTGGCGGAGGCGGCCGAGAAGGTTGTCCACGCGCGCAATGGCGCGGTTGCAGAAGAGTGCAAAGGGATATAAATGGCGATTTTAATTGATGAGAGCACACGGATCATAGTTCAGGGCTTCACCGGCAAGATCGGTACTTTTCATGCACAGGATATGATCAATTACGGTTCCAACATTGTCGGCGGCGTAACCCCCGGCAAAGGAGAACAGCAGCATCTGGGGCGACCGGTTTTCAATACGGTGAAAGAGGCTGTTCAGCAAGTCGGTGCGAATGCAAGCATCGTGTTCGTGCCCCCGGCATTTGCAGCGGATTCAATCATGGAAGCAGCCGACGCAGGCATCAAATATTGCGTTGCCATTACTGATGGTATTCCCACGCAGGATATGATGACGGTCAAGAACTTTTTACGCCGCTTTCCTATCGAAGAACGCATGGTGCTTACCGGTCCGAATTGTGCAGGTACGATCAGTCCGGGCAGGTCGATGCTGGGAATCATGCCGGGCCATATCTACATGCAGGGAGACGTGGGTGTCGTTGGTCGTTCCGGAACGCTGGGGTATGAAGCCGCGGATCAAATGCGGATGCTGGGTATCGGCATATCGACATCGGTTGGTATTGGCGGGGACCCGATTATCGGCAGTTCGCATCGTGATATTCTGGAGAGATTCGAAGAGGACCCGGAAACAAAAGTAGTGGTCATGATTGGAGAAATCGGAGGACCTCAGGAAGTCGAGGCAGGCATTTTCTCCAGAGACCACATGAGTAAACCCCTCGTGGCATATATTGCAGGCCTGACAGCGCCGGAAGGCCGCCGCATGGGACATGCGGGTGCGATTATCTCCGCGGCGGGTGAAAGTGCTGCGGAAAAAGTTGCCATCTTGAAAGAACTGGGCGTCACCATTTCCCCCACCCCTTCGGCCATAGGGGAGACAGTCGCAAAGGTCTTGGCCAGGATGTAAGCGCGCAGGAGATTTTGCCACACACTTTTTAATGGCGACGAATGAACGTGGAGGCTTGGATATGTCAATCTGGATGACAGCGTTAAAAATCATTCCCTGGGGGAATGTGGTGGAATCCGCACCGCATATCGTAAAGGCGGCCAAGCACCTTTTTTCTGCCACAAAGAAGGAAACAACCGATTTCTCGGCAGATTGGCAGGCAGGAGATACCTCGGGCAGCCTGGATAAACGTGTTCGTTTCCTGGAGACGAAACTCATCGAGTTGAGTAATGAGCAGAGGTCTTCCGCCGAATTGATAAAATCGCTCGCTGAGCAGAACGCCCTGATGGTCGAAGCGATCGAGGTTTTTCGGGTTCGCGTGAAAATGCTGCTCACTGTTTGTATCCTGCTGCTGGGAGGGTTTGCGGTTGTCATATTCAGGTTCGTGGTCTGATCTCAATTTTCTTGACATGGGATGTATGTCCGGTTAGGCTACGCGCTGTTTTGGTCTGACCCGGTTACACGGGTTTTCCGGCGCAGCGGATATGTGCAGAGGGGGCCGCATTCAATATGGATGCGGGGATGCAGATATCCAGGGAACATTGAATGATTTCACGGGATTGCGGCATTATTATTTCTTGCGCTTTCCGGCTATCCCGATTTTACTCTGCAACGTCCTTTTGCAAGGACTTGTTCAAAGTTCCTGATAAACAACAACATCATTACGGAGTAAAGGAGAGAAGCAGATGTTAATGAAGCCTTGGCTGAGGCTGGTTACGCTTGCGTGTGGGGTGCTGTTTGCGGGCGCCACGTGGGCCAACTTTCCCAGCGTTCCCA
>Ga0209941_1000300_pt1 | contig 72659 bp, 56 predicted proteins | sample ThiBiot_300_plan_FD_183945 | JGI IMG/M metagenome (GOLD analysis project Ga0209941, IMG submission 183945) | Wastewater bioreactor microbial communities from Cape Town, South Africa - Thiocy_solids_1 (SPAdes) | ecosystem: Engineered > Bioremediation > Thiocyanate > Unclassified | place: South...
CTTGGCAGCCGCGGGCATTAACCTGCACCGTCGCGGTTTCGCAGCCGAGGGCCAAACATGTTGTCATCCCGCTCAACCAGTTCAACGCTGGCCTTGCGCCGTGCGCTGGTCGGCCTGCTCGCCATCGTCGCGCTCACCCTCATTCCTGGCAGCGCGCTTGCAGACGCTGCCGACGCGCATATCCCGCCGCCACAGGATCTGCCCTACCCCGGCACGATCCAGATCCACGTGGATGCCACCAATACCGCGCAGGGCATCTTCAAGATCCACGAGACCATCCCCGTGAGCCCGGGGAAACTCACGTTGTTCTACCCGAAATGGATACCGGGCACGCATTCGACGACCGACTCCATCGACATGCTGGCCGGGCTGACCATCACTGCCAACGGCACGCGCTTGCCCTGGACGCGCAACCAGTTCGACGTGTACGCGTTCCAGATGGATATACCGCAGGGCGTGTCGAAGATCGACGTGGACTTCCAGTCATTGTCGGGCCCCGGCGGCTCGCCGTTCGTCACCGTGACCGACAAGATGCTGGCGATCCAATGGAACATGGTGTCGCTGTATCCGGCCGGGTATTACACGCGCGGCATCGGGGTGGAAGCGAGCGTCACGCTGCCCGCGGGCTGGCAGTTCGGCACCGCGCTCGACACCCAGTCGCAGTCGGGCGGCAACGTGACGTTCAGGCCGACCACGTACAACACGCTGGTCGATTCGCCCATCTTTGCCGGGAAGTACTTCAAGCGGATCGACCTCGATCCTGGTTCCAAGGTACCGGTCCACATGGACCTGATCGCGGACACGCCGGCATACCTGGCGATCACCCCGGACGTGGTGCAACTGCAGCGCAACATCGTCACCCAGGCCTACCGCCTGTTCGGGGCGCACCACTACGCGCACTACGACTGGCTGATGGCGTTGTCGACCCAGTTGAACGCGGATTCGCACGAAGACCACCAGTCGGTCGGCGGTGGCTGGCCAGCGGAATATTTCAGCAAGTGGGATGAGAATGTTCCCAACCGGGACATCGTCGCGCACGAGTACATCCATTCCTGGGACGGCAAGTTCCGCCGTCCCGCGGATTTGTGGCAGCCCAACTTCAACCAACCCGAGGGCGGTTCCCTGCTGTGGCTGTACGAGGGCCAGACCCAGTACTGGGGCTTCGTGGTCACCGCGCGCGCCGGCGTCTGGACGCCCGAACAATTCCGCGGCGCCCTCGCCATGGTCGTGGCCAACTACGACCGCAACCGCCCGGGCATGGCATGGCGCACGCTCGAGGACACCACCAAGGACGCCGTCATCGCGCGCCGTCGCCTGCTTCCCTACCGCAGTTGGCAGATGAGCGAGGACTATTACAGCGGCGGTCAACTGATGTGGCTTGCGGCCGACGCCAAGATCCGCGAACTCACGCATGACAAGAAATCGCTGGACACGTTCGCGAAGGATTTCTATGGGATGGACAACGGCAGCTACGTCACCAGGACCTACACGCTGGACGATATCGTCGACACGCTGGACCACGTCGTGAAGTACGACTGGCGCGCCTTCCTGGACCGCAACGTCTACACACCCGCCCCGCCGCTCGCCACCGAGATCGAGGCGTCGGGCTGGAAGCTCGTCTACACCGATACCGAAAACGAATACGAACGGGCCTACGATGCCGCGCCGCAATCACCACGGCACATCTACAATTTTGCCTGGTCCATCGGCCTGACCATGAACCGGGATGGCACGATCAACGACGTACGCTGGAACGGCCCGGCGTTCAAGGCCGGCATCGGCAGCGGCGGTCGGCTCATGGCGGTGAACGGCCACGCCTACACGGATCACGTACTCAAGGACGCCATCACCGCCGCCAAGGACGGCGGTGCGCCGATCGAACTGCTGATACGCCGATTCGGTACAGACCATACGTTTGCGGTCGACTATCACGGCGGCCTGCAGTATCCGCACCTGGTGCGGATCCCGGGCACGAAGGACTATCTGGACGAAATCATCGCCGCGCGGAAATAGCTGGGGGAACCTCGGAGGCGTCCGTTGCATCCATTGGCCGGAAGCGCGAGCCGTGGTGTTGTGTTCCACCACGATGGTGCATCCCGGGCAGCGCCAAAACCGGTCGCTGCGATCATCTGGAGGTCGGCCATGAAACAGGTCAAGCTGAAATCATTGAAGCGGGTCATGCTGGCAGGTCTTGTCGCCGCAGCATTCTTGCCGGTGCTTGCGGGCGCGACAGCGACGTCATTCGATGTCGAGGGGCAATGGAACAACGGTTTCCTCCCGGGCGGCGGTACCTTCAGCGGCATGATGTCTGTAGACACCGTCATTGGCGAGATATCGGCGATGGACATCCTGTTCGCGGATTTCCCCGCGCTGCCTGCGTTCAACATCATTCTCAGCCAGCAAGCGTCGTCGGGTCAGTGGCTCGTGGGTCTCGGCAACGGCAGGCTGGATCCATTCGGGTCACCGGAACAAGTGTCGTTCAGCATCCTCACCACGCCAGGGGTGGGCTCCCTGGCCGGATTTGAAGGAGGCGTGATCCGCCAAGGTGGCTCGGGGATCCTCGACACGGGAACTTCGACAAGGATTTTGCAGAATTTCAAAGGCAGCATCACGCCTGCAGTCGCAAGCGTGCCCGAGCCTGCCGCGCTGGGGATGTTTGGTCTGGGCGCATTGCTGATCGGCGGATTCGTAACGCTGCGTCGGCGTATTGAAAGACCTGATTGACGACAGAGATCAGCACGTCCCTCCGTGATATGGGGAACGGGGGTCAGGCTCACCTCCGAACGGAGCAGCCGCTTCCTGCGCCACTACTCCACCATCGGCAGCTTGAGCCCCTGTTCTTTCGCACAGGCAATGGCGTCTTCGTAGCCCGCATCCGCATGCCGCATCACCCCGGTCGCCGGATCGTTCCACAACACCCGCGCGATCCGCGCATCGGCTTCCTTGGTGCCATCGCAGACGATCACCAAACCGGCGTGTTGCGAATAGCCCATCCCTACGCCGCCACCGTGATGGAACGACACCCAGGTGGCGCCGCTGGCGGTGTTGAGCAGCGCGTTCAGGATCGGCCAGTCGGACACGGCGTCGCTGCCGTCGCGCATGGATTCGGTTTCGCGGTTGGGCGAGGCGACCGAACCGGAATCCAGGTGGTCGCGGCCAATCGCGATCGGCCCCTTCAGCTCGCCGCTGCGCACCATGGCGTTGAAGGCGAGGCCGAGCTTGTCGCGCTGGCCGAGGCCGACCCAGCAGATGCGCGAGGGCAGGCCCTGCCAGTGGATGCGCTGCTCGGCCATGTCCAGCCAGTTGTGCAGGTGCCGGTCGTCGGGGATCAGTTCCTTGACCTTGGCATCGGTCTTCAGGATGTCCTCCGGATCGCCGGACAGCGCAACCCAGCGGAACGGACCAATGCCGCGGCAGAACAACGGGCGTACATACGCCGGCACGAAGCCCGGGAACGCAAACGCGTCCTTGCAGCCGACATCGAACGCCATCTGCCGGATGTTGTTGCCGTAGTCGAAGGTGGGAATACCCTGGGCGTGGAAGGCGAGCATGGCGTCGACGTGCACCTTCATCGAGCGCTTGGCGGCGTCGCGCGTACCGTCGGGATCGGACTGGCGGCGCTCGAGCCATTGCTCCACCGTCCAGCCCTGCGGCAGGTAGCCATTGACCGGATCGTGCGCGGACGTCTGGTCGGTGACGGCATCGGGCTTCACGCCGCGCCGGACCATTTCCGGCAGCACGTCGGCGGCGTTGCCGAGCAGCGCGATGGACTTGGCCTCGCCGGCCTTGGTGTACTTGGCGATGCGTGCCAGCGCATCATCCAGGTCGCTCGCCTGTTCGTCGACGTAGCCGGTCTTCAGGCGGAAGTCGATACGCGACTGCTGGCATTCGATGGCCAGCATGCAGGCACCGGCCATCACCGCGGCGAGCGGCTGCGCGCCACCCATGCCGCCCAAGCCCGCGGTCACGATCCACCGGCCTTTGAGGCTGCCGCCGTAACTCTGCCGCCCCATCTCGGCAAAAGTTTCGTAAGTGCCCTGGATGATGCCCTGCGAGCCGATGTAGATCCACGAGCCAGCGGTCATCTGTCCGTACATCATCAGGCCCTTGCGGTCGAGCTCGTTGAAGTGTTCCCAGGTCGCCCAGTGCGGCACCAGATTGGAGTTGGCAATCAGCACCCGTGGTGCATCGGTCGTGGTCTTGAACACGCCGACAGGCTTGCCTGACTGCACCAACAGGGTCTCGTCCGGGTTCAACTCGCGCAGGGCCTTCAGGATGGCGTCGAAGCATTCCCAGTTGCGTGCGGCACGGCCAATGCCGCCGTAGACCACCAGCTCGGCGGGATTCTCCGCCACCTCGGGATCGAGGTTGTGCTGGATCATCCGGTACGGCGCTTCGATCAACCAGTTCTTGCAGCTGAGCTGACTGCCGCGCGGGGCGCGGATGTGGCGGGAAGGATCGTTGCGCGTCGGTGTAGCCATGGGACTCTCCATTGACAAAGCATCAATACAATTGACCAGGCATCAATATAAAACTTGTTGCCGTAAACCACCCCGGTGTAGCCGGCTGGACACCACCTGCACTCGGATTGGGGAGTGCGACGTTGCCGGTCGCCAACCTGCGACCGAGGCTTGCAAGCCTGCCGCTCACCGCTGACGGAATGCGTCTTCGGCCACCAGCGCGCAGACGGCCTGGATGTCGCCATCCAGCGCACGGTCGCGGTGCAGGAAGTCGATCTTCTGGCGCAGCACCGCGTGGGCGCGTTGCACGCGGTCACCGGCGTGGAAGTCGCCCGCCTCGCCCAGGGCGGTGGCCAGCTGTTGCACCTCCGTGGCGAACTGCGGGTACCCGACATCGCCCTCGCGCGGCGCATTGGCCATTTTGCGCGCCAGTGCCTGCCAGCCACCGCGCCGCGCCAAGCGCTGCGCCGCATGCAGCATGGCTTCGCGATAGTCCAATGCCTGCGCGGCCGTATAGAGCTCCAGGGCCAGTACCCGTCCAAGGTCGCCCGTCATGTCCAGCACATGGCGAGCTTCATTCGCCCCCATGGAGACATGGTCTTCGGCATTCGCGCTGGTCGGTATGGAATACACACAGGCCGGATGCGCGCGCGTGGCCAGGTCGTTCACCAGGGCCGCCGCGGTGTATTGCACGATCATGAAGCCGGAATCGGTGGCGTCCTCGTTGCCGGTCAGGAAGGCCGGCAGGCCATCGTTGTTCGCCGGATCCACCAGCTTGTTGAGACGCCGCTCGGAGATCGAGGCCAGCACCGGGATGGCCGCCTTCACATAAGCCAGCACCAGCGCCAGGGGCATGCCGTGGAAGTGGCCGGCGGAAATCACCTGGTCCTCGATCAGCGGCTGGTCGGCGTTTTCGGGGAAGATGAGCGGGTTGTCGGTGACCGCATTGAGTTCGACGTCCACCACGCGACACGCCTGCAGCCACGCATCGCGTACCGCGCCATGCACCTGCGGCATGCAGCGCAGACTGTAGGCATCCTGCGGCTGCACCTTCTTGCCGCCCTTGAACGGCAGGAAGCGGCGATAGAACGCCTCGCGGCCCTGGCGCCGGTTGGCCGGCACCCAGTCCCAGGCGATATCGAAACTGAGCGCCTGGTCGTCCGGCTCGCTCCACGCCTCGGCGCTCCAGTTCTGGAAGCGCGGCACCAGATGGTAGGGGATGTCGATCAGGGTGGAGCCGGCTACGGCATCGCGGACATGTGCCGCGGTCTCCACCTGGCCGGGGTGTGGCCGCAAGGCATGCACGTCGGCGCGCAGCGCGCCACTGCGGCCGGCAAATGCCTCCAGGCTCATCGCCGCCGCGAGCTCCGCGGTGTCCAGCAGGCGCTCCATGGCGTCGAGCGCCAGGGTCGCCATGGCCAGCATCTGCGCCGTGCCGTTGTTGAGCGCCAGGCCTTCCTTGAACGACAACCGCACTGGCACCAGCCCTGCACGTTTCAGCGCTTCGCCACCGGGCAGACGCTCGCCCTGGTAGAACGCTTCGCCGGCACCCAGCAGCACGATCGCCAGATGCGACAGCGGGGCGAGGTCGCCGCTGGCGCCCACCGAGCCCTTCTCCGGCACCACCGGCACCACGCCGGCATTGAGCATGGACGTCAAGGCCTGGAGCGTGCCCACGCGGATGCCCGAGTGCCCGCGCATCAAGGTATTGATGCGGATCACCAGCATGGCGCGCACCACCTCGGCGCTCATCGGCTCGCCCACGCACACGGCGTGGGTAATGATGAGGTTGTGCTGCAGCTCGTCCATCAGGCTGCCCTTGGCGGCGCCGGACGTAGCCGCGCCGGGCAGCCCGTCGCGCACGCGCTGCGTGCCGAGCAGCTTGTCGGCGTTGCTGCCGAACCCGGTGGTTACCCCATAGGTCGGCTCGCCACAATTGACCTTGTCGGCCAGGAATTCCGCTGCGCGCTGCACGCGTTGCAGGCCTGCGGCGTCGAGCGTCACCGACACACCCTGGCATGCCGCCGCGACCAGTTGCGCACGCGTCAGGCTGCCCCCATCAAGAACGATCGACTTGTCCACTTGCGTCATGCTCCCAACCGATTGACCCACCGACCCGCCCGAACCCTTGAAAGATTAGGACACCGGCTTCCTTTTGTCTATACAATTGACCTGGACGTATTTCAGGCGCCCTGGCGCCGGCCGGTCCGCACGACGACGCGGTATGACGGCATAATGTCCGTACCGCAGTGCGGAGCGCCGATTGGGGATGTGGCCTGACACCCATGTCGTTTGCCGGAAACTGGGCAGGCGCTGCCACGCCAAGGCAGGCGTTTCGAGCATGAGAGCAGGAAGCAGACCACCGTGACACCCCGACCAGCACAAAGCCTCGGACAGACGATCCGCAGCGATCTCGAACGCAATATTGCCAGCGGCCTGTGGCCCCCGGGTCACCGCATTCCTTTCGAGCACGAATTGATGGCGCAATACCAATGTTCCCGCATGACGGTGAACAAGGTGTTGTCGCTGCTGGCCGAGAAGGGCCTCATCGAACGGCGCCGCCGCGTCGGCTCGTTTGTGTGCAAGCCCAACGCCACGATCGAATCGGTCGCCCTGGACATCCCGCATATCCCCGTCGACGTGGCGTTGCGGGGCCACGCCTACAGCTATCGGCTGATCAGCCGCAAACTGCGCAAACCGGCCAAGTCGATCGCGCACGAAGGCGAACTGGCGCCGGAGGGAATCCTGATCGCGATCAAATGCCTGCACCTTGCCGATGGCAAGCCCTTTGCCCTCGAGAGCCGTGTCATCAATCCGGTGGCCGTGCCGGCGGCACTCGACGAAGGCTTTTCCGACCAGGCGCCGGGCAGCTGGCTGCTGGAGAACATTCCCTGGAGTCGCGCCGAACACCACATCAAGGCCGTGAACCTCGGTCGTCGCGACGCGTCGCGGCTCAAGGTTCCGGCAGGTACGGCAAGTCTCAGGATTGCCCGCCGCACCTGGCTCGGGAAGACTCCCATCACCTATGTGGAGCAAATGTTCCTCGGCGATTCGTACGACCTGGTCGCCCACTTCAGGCCCATGACCCCGTGAAACGTCGGTCCTCGCCCGCGACTGGACCTTGCCGGGCCGCAGAGGATGGCGTCGCCTGATGCTCAATGCAGATACAGCGCGTTGAACAGGAGCTTGAACGTGCCCTGGGACTGGCCGCGGAACTGCGGCGCGAAGCCGTACAGGACCACCCTGCCCTTGCCATAGGAAACCTCCAGTGCGGCGGCCAGCCCCTGCAGCCGTTCCGGATGCAGGGCAAAGCCGCTCTGCAATGAGCTGCCGTCCTTCGCATAGGAGGCCAGCACCTTGCCCTGGAAGCCGGGTTTGACGCTGAAGGCTGGACTGTTGAAGAACATGACCGAGGGTTGCTGCCTGACCCCCACCGTCAAGGACGACGGCTGGCCGAGGTCCACCGCAAACAGGGCGCCGGCACAATAGAACTCCGTCGGCGTCAGTCCGCCCAGGGCATTGCTCACCGGCAGGTCGAACAAGTCGATGACGGCGTTGGCCGAATGGTCCATGGCCACCAGCGTGCCCCCGGCGTTGACGAAGGCCTTCAGGGCGTCGACACCCTCCCGGTTGATGCCGCCGGAATACTTCTCCGGCATCGATCCTGACTGGTATGGCCCATCCACCAGCCGTTGCGTTGGTTGCTGGCCCCGCCCCACCATGTCCGGCAGGACAATCACATCCACCTTGGAACGCAGGTTACCGGCGCGGATGTCGGCGTTGTACAGCTCCTTCGGATTGAAGCCGTACTGCTCCAGCAGCCATTGCGTCCATCCTGCGTCCATGGCCGCCTCGTCCTGACCCCAGGGGCGATAGTTGCCGACCCGGGCCATGCTGACCTGGCTGCCCGTCGGTGGGTCGCCCGCCACCGGCGTGGCGGTCACCCCCTCGCGGTTGAGGATGTCCCCGAGCGTCTTGTCGTCAATCTTGCTGAGTACCATGGACGGTGCCTGGCCATCCTTGCCGGCGGCAAACGCCACCTTGCCCTTGGCCTCGAGCACGGCATTGGCCACCTTGTAGCTGGCATTGCTGGCCTGGCTGACGGCATAGGCGGCACCATGGCCCTGCAGACCACCGGCCGTCCTGGCCTCGGTGACACGCTCCAGCGAGCCGTCGATGCTTGCCGGAAGCGGCGTCTTGATGGCCACGGCGTCGACCCCGAACTGCAGCGGCAGGGTCCAGCCAGTCACGTCATACGGCAGCTTCTTCGGCAGGCCATCCTTGTCCAGGAACGCATGCGGGTATTGCTGCAACCCGAACAGCTCTTCCACCAGGCCGGCAAACGGCTGGTCCATGCGCACCACCCAGGAGCCGGCAGGCACCAGGGTATCGCCCAGGGTCAGCGCCGCCTTGTTCCGGTAGACCTCGACGCCCTGCTGGATCAATTTCTGCGCCAGCAGCGCCGCGCTCTGCGGATCGGCCTGGCCGGCCGGGATCACGTAGGCATGCAGCCCCTGGTCGACGTAGCGCCTGGCGGTCCGGGTGGCGGCCAGATAGCGGTCATACAGGATCTCCTCGCGCCGGTTCACCGCGGTCATCAGCGTCGCCATCGACGCGGTCAGCATGTAGTTCTCGGTGTCGCGGAAGTGCCAGACGCCACCCTGCCACGGCATGGAATAGAAAATCAGCGGCTTCAGGTCGCTCCACTCGCGCGGGAAGGTGTCGGCGCGGTAGTCGATCGGCGTGGGCGTGGCGTGCGTGGTTTCGGTGAAGTACGCCGGGGTGTGGCGGAACTCCGCCATGTAGTCGATGTAGCCCGGATACCAGTTGTCGTAGTCGTTCTGCGCCAGGGCGCCGGGTTTGCCCTCCTCGCCAAAGCGGGTGAGCATGTCGATGCCGATGTTCGTCGTCCACATGCGCACCAGCGGATCGATGTTGGCCGAGACCGGGTCGGAGAACGGCGGCACCCAGATGCGCGGCGGGAACACGCGGTCGCCAGGCTGGTGGTGGGTGTACCAGATGGCCGGGGCGTTCTTCTGCTGCTCGGCCATGACCACCTGGCTCTCGACCATGTTGAGCATGTAGCCATCGCGGTTGTTGTCGTGGCTGACGTATTTTTGGTACACGTACGGCATCGGCTGGTCGACGAAGCCAGTGGGAATGGCGCTGTCCTTGCCGCCGCGCCGCTGCAACTGCTCGCGGTACCAATGCACCTGCATGTCCATGCCATCAGGGTTCAGCGTGGGCCACAGGATCACGATGGCGTCGCGCATGATCCTGGCCACTTCCGGATCGTTTGGCTCGGACAGCAGCTTGTAGGCCAGCAGTGGCGGCAGCTGGGCGTTGCCGAGCTCGGCCGCGTGCAGGCCGCCGTCGATGTGCACGATGATCTTCGAGGTGCGCGCCAGGTCACGTGCCTGGGCGTCGCTCAGCTGCCGCCCGTCGGCGAGCTGCTTCGAGGCGTCCACATACTGGTCGAACTTGGCCAGGTTTTCCGGGATGGAGATGATGGCGTACTCAAACGTCCGTCCCTCGCTGGACTTCCCCGTGGCGACCATCCTGATGTGGTCGGATGCCTTGGCCAGGGCATGGAAATACTTGAGCGAATCCTCATAGTCGGCAAGGTAGTAATCGTCGCCCGGGGTATGCCCCAGCACCGACGCCGGGGTTGGCACCGGCCCTGCCTTCTGTTCTGCCTGGTGCTGGGAGCAGGCCGCCAGCAGCAGCGCGCCAGTACCTATCGCCAAGGCTGCCACTGCCGCGCGGATTCCGGTCCGGAAACGGTGCATGCCTATTCTCCCCAAGTTCGTCCGGACCGACCGCGCTCAACCTGGGTGCGGTCGGTCAAAGTGATCCACGCCACCAGACAACGGCGTGGACGTCCCGTCATGATGCTGGCCGGCTCCGCCGTGGCCCGGCGGGGCAGCCGTCACGAGACCCGGCCGTAGAACAGCTCGGAGGTCAGTGGGCTGAGTTTCATCCCTGGCCGGTCACCATAGGTCAGGACCGAATTGATGCGCGGCCTGGAGCCACGCACCATGGTCACCCTGTGCAAGGCATGATGGCCGTGGAACAGGGCGAAGGTCCCGGGCGCCGATTCCTGCAGCTTGACCGATGCCCTGGCGCGCCCCTGCAGCACTTCCTCGATGCCGGCATAGTTGGAATCGGCATCGGAGCGCAAGGCCGGAACGTACTCAAACTCGCCGCCGGCTTCCGGCATCTGGTACATGATGGTCACCGAGAACTCACTGTTGTCGAAGTGCCAACCGAGTTCCTCGCCGGGGTAGAACCGGGTGATCTGGAACGCATCGAGCGGGTCGGCACTGCGATAGAGCACGTCCTTGCCCAGCGCCGCGGCGACGAACCGGGTGAGCTCGGGCGACTCGTACAGGCGTCGCACCGGGGCGGTGGCCGGGATGTAGTCATAGGCGATGCCATGCTTCGCCGAGCGCTCGAGATGTGCCCGCGGATCGTCCGGTGGCACGTCCTGCGCCGGCGGCGTGAAGTAGATGTTGTGCGGCCGGTCGGTCACCCAGGCCTTGCCGTCGAGCTCCCCGGAGATGCGGACCATCTCGTCGATCGCAGCCGGCAGGAGGAAGCCGCCCAGTGTGCAGCATCCATCCTCGGCGAGCTGGGCGCGACACCAGGACACCAGATCGCGCCCACGCCTGCTGTCCAACTCGTGGATCGGATATTTCTCAATATCCACTGCTCCCGCATACGCCGCCACCATGTTGCTCGCTCCTGGCCCTCCGGGGGCCTGTCCAATCCACGAAACCCGCCAGCGGGACGTGCACCGTGGCCCGTCCCTGCCGCGGGCATGCCTAACGTGCGGCGGCACCCGTCATCTGGGTCACCGCGTCGATATCCTTCTGCAGTTTCGCCTTGCCGGCCTCGGCCGCTGCGGCCAACGTGGCATAGCCCTGCTGGTTCACCGGGCGCAGCGGGGTGAAGCTGCGGTCCACCTCCAGACCCAGCATGGCGAGGCGCTCAGTCACTCTGGTTTCCACCACCAGGTCGCCCTCACTCGACTGGATGTCCAGATTGACCATCTCGGCAATATCGCGATCGAGCGACGTCGACACCGCCTTGGCCCGGTCGGCGGAAATGCGTCCCGCAGCGACCGCCTGCCGCAAGCGCGTCCGCGCCGCCAGCGCCTCGTTGAGCCGGCCGTTGAGGCTGTCGATGGCCTGGTTGATCTGCATGGCAAGGTCGAGCCGGGCCTGCATCTGCGCCGGCGTGGTGTCGAGGCGCGGATCGAGCTTGACCTCGAACGCCTGCTTGGAGACGACGGTGCCGCCATAGGACAACGTGACCTCATAGGTGCCAGGCGCGACCGTCGGCCCCACGATCTTGTCCACGCCATGCTCGGTGACGAAGAAGCCGTCGACATAGCGTGCCGGCGCATGGCGGAAGTCCCAGGCGAAACGGTTCATGCCAGGATGCAGTGGCGAGGCTGGCTCGTTCTTGCCGTTGTCCAGACCCCGCGGCAGCACCTCCTTGTATGGCAGGTCGTAGCTGCGCACGACCTGGCCGTCCGCCGTGCTGAAGGTCAGCTTGGCCGGCGTGCTGGCCTGGTACGACGCCGGCAGGTAATAGAACACGTCGGCAACGGCCGGCCGGTTCTCCCCACCCGCACTGCCACCGCCAAAGCCGGCGCTGCGCTTGACCAGCCACGCCTGTTGCGGAGCGAACAGATAGGGCTGGTCGGGAGCCACCTGGGCACTCGCCAGCTGCTCGACGAACGCCAGGTTGTCCAGGATCCAGACGCCCCGGCCATGCGTGGCGATCACCACCGCATGCTGTGGACCCTGGATGGCGATGCTGCGCACCACCACCGGCGGCAGGTTGAGCGCAAACGATTGCCAGTGGGCGCCATCGTCCAGACTCAGGTACACGGTCTTGCTGCTGCCCAGGAACAGCAGGCCCGGGTGGTCAGGATCCTCGCGGATGGTCTCCAGGTACTGGTCGCCCGGCACGCCCTGGATGATCGGCTGCCAGTGCTTGCCGTAATCGGTGGTCCTGTAGGCGTAGGGCTTGAAGTCATCCCACATGTAGCGGCTGGCGGTGACATACGCCGTGCCCGCATCGGCATGGGAGGCCTCGAGGTCGGTGATCGTAATCCAGGTCGGCAGGCCCTTCGGCGTCACGTTGTCCCAATGCGCGCCGCCATCCCGGGTGACATGCACCAGGCCGTCGTCGGACCCGGCCCAGATGACGTCATCGGACTTGGGCGAGACGCTCAACGCCGAGACCGTGTCAAAGAGTTCGGCACCGGAGATGTCGTGGCTGATCGGGCCGCCTGGCAACTCCTGCTTGCTCTTGTCGTTTCGCGTCAGGTCCGGGCTGATCCGCGTCCAGGTATGCCCCAAGTCCGTGCTCTTCAGCACGTATTGGGTACCGGTGAGCAACACGTCCGGGGTGTGGTTGAGAAACACGTTGGGATGCCTGATCCAGCCGGCGCGGTACTCCATCTCGGAGGCCGGTGCGCCGTTGTAGTAGATCGGTGACGGATCGATGCTGCGGTTCACCCCGCTCCGGCTGTCCAGGCTGTCCATGAGCGAGAAGTAGCCGTTGCCGAACGTGACCCAGTGCTGCTCCGGGTGTGGCACCACCCAGCTGTTCTCGCCGCCGGCCGCGCGCTCCCAGACCGGTGGAATCTTCCCGAAGGGGACGGCGCTCGGCGTGGTCCACGCGCGATTGTCCTGCTGTGCCACATAGATGTTGAATGGAAACTGGTCGTCGACGTTGACGTGGTAGAGCTGCGAGGTGGGCTGGTTGCTCTGCGAACTCCAGGTGGCACCGCCGTCGCGCGACACCGTGGCGCCCTGGTCGTTGGACTCGATGAACAGGCTGGTATCGTTCGGGTTGATCCACAGGCCGTGGTTGTCGCCATGCGGCGGACGCAGCTGCTTGAGCGACTTGCCGCCATCATGCGAGACATACAGGTTCACGTTCGGCATGTAGATCGTGTTGGCGTCCTTCGGATCCACATACACGCGCATGTAGTAGAACGCGCGCTGGGTGAGCTCGTCGTCACCGTTGACGAAGGCCCAGGTCCTGCCTGCGTCGCCGGAGCGGAACAAGCCACCGAAATGGCCCTGGTAGTTGGCCTGGATCAGTGTGTAGACGACGTTCGGGTCACTCGGCGCCACCGCGATGCCGGCCTTGCCGATGATGCCCGTGGGGAGCCCCGGGTTGTGCGTGATGTTGGTCCAGTGCGCGCCGCCGTCCGTACTCTTGTAGATGCCGCTGTCCGGCCCACCGCTGGAGAACGTCCAGGCCGCACGGGACGCCTGCCATGCCGTTGCATACAGCGTGTTCGAGTCCGTCGGATCCATCGCCATGGTGACCACGCCGGTGTGGTCGTTGATGTACAGCACCTTGTTCCAGGTCTTGCCGCCATCGGTGCTCTTGAAGACCCCGCGCTCCGGATTCGGCCCCCAGACGTGGCCAAGCGCGGAGGCATAGACCACGTCGGGGTTCTTCGGATCGATGAGGATCCAGCTGATGATGTGTGTCGCATCCAGCCCAATGTGCTGCCAGGTCTTGCCGGCATCGACCGACTTGTACATGCCCTCCCCGGTCAGGAAGGTGTTGCGGATGTCGGACTCACCCGTGCCGACATAGATGATCTTGGGGTCCGAGGGGGCCACGGCAATCGCGCCGATCACATTGTTCTTGAAGTAGGCGTCCGAAATATTTTTCCAGGCCTGGCCATAGTCGTGGGTTTCCCAGACCCCACCGTCGGTCGTGCCCATGTAGAAATGGCTCGGCTCACTGGCTACCCCCGCCACGGCGATGGAGCGCCCGCCCACGTAGGGCCCGACGTTCCGCCACTGCAGGGCATGCAGCAGCTCACCCGTCGGTACGTTGGCTGCCGTGGCAAACGTCGCCACCAGCAACGCGGAAAGGAAAAAGACGAACCTGGCCAGAATGCGGCTTTGTCCTGCCATGGCAAACCCTCCGTACCGAATCGCAACGTCCGCAAGCTGGGCTTGTGGAAACCGGGCGACGTCCTGTCCCGACTACTCCCTGGTGATCTTCTGCAACAGGCTATGCCAAAAATCCAGAGCCGGCTGGAACTCACCGGCCAGGACGCGCTCGTCGATGCCATGCGCGCGGCTGTCACCCGGCTTGGCGAAGAACGGGCTGACGCCATATGCCGGCAGACCTTCATTGCGGAAGAACTGGTTGTCGGACGCACCGGCGCCCTGCGCGGGCACCACGTCCACGTTGGGGAAGCGCTCGTGGATGGTCGCGGTGATGGTGTCGAAGAGCTTGGGCATGATCGGCGAGGCCTGGCTCACCACCGGTTGCGGATCCTGGATGGCGATATTGACCGCGGGATCGTCGATCACCCTGGTCAGCTCGGCCTTGATGGTATCGGGACTCACGCCCGGCCACACCCGGCAGTTGATGTTGGCGTTGGCCAGCTTCGGCACCGCATTCAGCGCATGGCCACTCTCCATGGTGGTGCCGACACAGGTCGTGCGCAGCTGGCCCACGTAGGCCGGCTCAGCCGAGAGCGTGGCCGCGGCCTTGGCATCCTTGGGGTTGGCCGCAAACGCCTTCATGGCGTCGCCGAGCGGGCCCTGCATGTGCTCGCCCAGGCCCTTGAAGGAGGCCAGCGTGATCTCGTTGTACGTCACCGGGAACTGGTATTGCTCGACCTTGGCCAGTGCCCTGGACAACGTGTACAGCGGGTTGTTGTGCAACGGCGCACTGGAATGGCCGCCGGGGCCGGTGGCCGTCAACAGATAATCGACGTTGAGCTTTTCGGCCGCACCAATACGGTACAGCTCGGGCTTCAGGTCGTCGCTGTAGGTGCCGGCGCCACCCTCGGCGTCGATCACGTACTCGACGTCCTTGTATTTCGGCGCGAGCATGCGCGCCGAGGCAAAGTCGGTCTCCTCGTCCCCGGTGAGCACCACGACCAGGCCGCGCACGGGCTTGTAGCCATCCTTCTTCAGCCGCATCAAGGTCTGCACCAGCGCGACCACCTCGTTCTTCATGTCCGCGACACCGCGGCCGTAGAGGTAATCCCCTTCCTGTGCCAGCTCGAACGGCGGATGCGTCCAGCGGTCGGCGTCGGCGGCCACCACGTCCATATGGCCATTGATCAGGATGGGCTTGGCGTCGCTGGTGCCGGGGTACTTCAGGACCAGTGCGGCGCTCTTGTCGATGCCGTCGACGGGGACGATCTCGATATCGGATCTCGCGAATCCGGCCGATTCCAGGGCAGAGGCGAGGTAGCGCGCAAAGGCGAAAGTCTGGTCGCCGTGACCGGTCGCGCTCTGGTAGGCGATGGCATGTTTCAGCATGTCCATCGTCGCCGGCAGGGTACCGGGCTCACCGGCGGGCGTGTACGTGTCCTCCATGCTTCCTGCCGTGCTCCCGCTGCTTGCCACCTGCGCAGGCGCGTGTGCGGCATCCGTGGTCTGCGGGTTGTTGGGCGAACAACCCGCCAGTGCCGCCACCCCGGCTCCCAAACACAAATACGCCAATTGCCTTTTCATCGCCCTGCTCCTGTCGGGAGTACTGCCGTGATGCGGGACTGCGCCGCGTGGTCCAGCCAGCGGCGCGGTCCCGCCATGCGACACCTAGAACTTCACGCTGACCCGCGCCCAGTAATAGCGCCCAAGCAGGTCATACGTCGCGCCATCGGTGTTGTTCGTATTGAGGTTGCTGTTCTGGTAGATCAGCGGCGGCTGACGGTCATTGAGGTTGTCCACGCCAATGTCGAAGCGGGTATGCCATTGCGGCACCGCGTAGCCCAGTTGGATCGAATGATAGGTCACCGAGGCCATGGGGATGTCGACGTTCGGAATGCTCGCATCGCCGTTTTTCAAGGTCAGGTGATTGATGAATCGCGTCTGCCATTGGGCATTCCAGTTGCCCTTTGTCCAATTCAAGGTCGCCGTCCCACGCCAGCGTGAGATATTGCCAAACTGCTGGCTGAACTTCCCCGCGTAGTCGATCGACTTCGCGCCGGGTTGCCCGGGGGTCGCGCTGTTCTTGTAGGTCGAGATGTAGCTGCTGCTGAGACCAAAGCGGAAATCACCAGGATCGACACTGCCCAGGTTGAAGTGCGGCAGCTTGTAGCGCAGCGTGTAGTCGATGCCGCTGGTGCTCAGACTGCCAAGGTTCACCGCCGGCGTACTGACGTAATAAATCTGACCGGGCTGCCGCGTCGTGTCGTCATAACGGACGATGAAGCTGCAATACGGGCTCGCGTTGTTGTTGTAGCACGCGTTGACCACGGTGTCGGTCTGGATCGTCGTCAGCGTATCGAACAGGTAGATGTGCCAGAAATCCACGCTCGTGGACAGGCCGGGGATCCAGTCCGGGTCATACACCAAGCCGAAATCAACGGACTTTCCGTGCTCAGGCCTCAGCTTGGATCCAGCCGCAACCGCGCCGGAGTACCGACCGGTAACTTGCAGTATCGAGTTTCCCGCCCAGTTCGGCGGTACGTATTGACACGCCGCGGAGTGTTGCGCGAGCTCTGCCGCTGTCCGCCGCGCACACGGGTCATTCAACGCCGCGCCACCGCCGCCGGTTGAAAGACCGTCGTACAACATGTTCAGGTTCGGCGTGCGAAACACCTCGGAGATCGTGCCGCGCACGAGCAAATCCGAAATGGGCTTCCATTCAAGGGCGATTTTCTTGTTTGTCGTTGTCCCGGTCGTGCTGTAGTCCGAGCTGCGTATGCCAATGTCGAGGTTCAGGCTGTGCGCGAATGGCTGGTTTGAAAGCAGCGGGATCAATGCCTCACTGAAGATCTCCTTGACGTTGTAGCTGCCGCGGCCTGGAGACTGGCACCCGCCACCGTTGCACGTCATGGTGGCTGGATCCAGGATGTTTTCCGGGCTGACGACGTAATTCATCGACTGCTTGCGAAACAACGCACCGGCTGACAACTGGATCGTTCCAGCCGGCAACTCCCACAGATCTCCGCTGGCGTCGAACTGCGCCTGTTTGGTTGCCCGGGTAAGTACGTACTTCGCTGGCTGCTTGGCCGCCTCAAATTGCTTGCTGACCGCCGGATCACCCTGATTGAAAATGTTTGCGCCGCCATTGACCAGCGCCTGCATCTTGCTCGACACCATCACCACGGGCTCGACCATGTCGCGTTTGGTGTGGCTGTAGTTGACGGACGCGTCCCAGATCCAGCTGCTCTCCTGGCCGAAGTTTCCCCTGAGCCCGGCATTGATCTGCCCGGTGTCGGTGGTGAAAAAATGGGTCCTGGGGCCAATGCCGGTCAGGCGTGTCTGGAACCTGTAGCCACTGTTCGGATCCCCGGGAATCGGATTCTGGCTGAACGTCACACCAAAGGGATTGTTGGGATTGGTGGATGGAATGCTGAACAGCGCACTGCTGCCGAACGGAGTCGAAGCATCCTGGCCACTGGAGACGGTGTGGTTGTAAAACGCGTCCACGAATGCCGTCGTGTTGTCGGTGATGTTGTAGCTGCCGAGCACAAATGCGTTCGTGCGCTTCTGTGCGGTTTGCAGATAGTTGGATACCGCGTAGTTGTAGTTGTCGGCCGCGCCCCGGTAGCAGCGGTAATCGCCGAGGTGGGTACCATCACCCTGGTCGCGCGTGACATAAAAGGTGCCCGAGGAATTGACCGCACAACCGTATTGGCCAGCCAACGAGGCGGGCAACTGGATCCGGCCGTTGGGAATGCTGCTCGAACCGGATGGCGTGATCGTCCCGCCCGACAGATACAGGACCTGCGCGGAGAATTTCCGCTCCGGGTTGAGCAACGGGTCGTACTTGTTGTAGTCCACGCCGCCGGCGATGCTGTACCGGTCGCCGGACTTGCCGGCGGTCAGGGTGAAACCCCGTCGCTCTGCATCGCCGTGCCCCGAGATGCCCCCGTTCAAGGACGCCTGCACGCCCTGGAAATTCTTGCGCAGGATGAAGTTGACCACGCCCCCGATCGCATCGGAGCCATAGACTGTGGACGCACCCTCGGCCAGCACATCGGTGCGCTCGATCATGTCGGTGGGGATCAGGTTGACGTCGGAGTTGGCCATGCGCTGGCCATTGACCAGGACCAGCGTGCGTTCCACGCCAAGGCCGCGCAGGGACACCCGGGAGGCACCATCACCGGCCTCGCCGGAAGGTGTGGCACCACCGCCACCGTTGCTGTTGTTCTGCGGGTTGGTGGCATTGCCGGAAATGGAGGGCAGCGCCTGGAGCACGTCGCCAAGCACCGGTTTGCCACTCGCCGTGATGGCGGCACGGTCGAGGGTCACGACCGGGCTTGCGGTCTCGATGTCGACACGCCGGATGAGCGAGCCGGTCACCACGACGCCCTTCAGGTTCTGCGCCTGCGACGTGGCTGGCGGTGTCGACTGCGCCGCCTCCACGGCAGCCTGCGGTGCCGCTGCGGCAAATGCCGGACCGGCCAGCCCAAGGGCTCCGGCAGTCAACGCCGAACTTACCGCGATCGAGAGGCGATTCATGTCCAGTTTCATGGGGTTACCCTCAGTAGCGTTGAAGTTGCCGAGTGGTCGTGTCGGCCGGTCGTATCGTCAGGGATGGTGTCGACGGAGCGGGGCGAGCGGGCACGCAGGGCGTGGCCAACACGTCCCGCGTATCCATCAGGTCACCGCAGATACATCGAATTGAACAGGAACTTGAACGTGCCCTGCGGCTGCCCACGCCACTGGGGTGCGAATCCATACAGCAGTACCTTGCCCTTGCCGTAGTCGACCTCGAGCGCGGCAGCCAGGCCCTGCAGGCGTTCCGGGTGCACGGCGAATCCGCTCTGCAACGCGCTGCCGCCGGTCGGATACGAAGCCAGCACCTGGCCCTTGAATCCTGGTTTGGTCTTGAACGCCGGGCTGTTGAGGAACATCACCGTCGGGCTTTGGCGCAGGCCGGTGGTCACCGGCGAGGCTTCGCCGAGCGTGACGCCGAACAGCGCACCGGCACAGAAGAACTCGCTTTGGCTCAAGCCTTCCAGCGCGTTCTCCACCGGCAGGTCGAACAGCTCGGCCACCGCCATCGAGGCATGGTTCATCGCCACCAGCGTACCCCCGGCGTTCACAAACGCCTTGAGCGCGGCGACCCCGGACGCATCGATGCCACCGACGTATTCGGCGGGCATCGTGCCCGGCTTGTACAGGCCATCCACCAGGCGCTGGGACGGCTTCAGACTGCGCCCGGCCATGTCCGACAATACGATCACGTCGACCTTGGAACGCAAGTTGCCCTTGCGCATGTCGGCGTTGTGCAGGGTGATCGGTGCGAACTGGAACTGTTCCAGCACCCACTGCGTCCAGCCGGCATCGGCGCCAGCCTGATCCTGGCCCCAGGGCCGATAGTTGCCGACCCGTGCCTTCCTCACGCGGACCGCCGAGCTGTCGGCGGCGGTGGGAACCGCAGTCACTCCGTACTCGTTGAGAATGGCGCCCAGGGCCTTGTCATCGATGCCGCTGAGCACGATGGAACCCGCTGCACCGTCACCACCAGCGAACGCCACGCGCCCTTTTTTTGCCAGCACCGCGTTCGCGACCTTGAAGCTGGCGTTGCTGGCGTGGCTGATCGCGTACGCGGTGCCGGTGCCCTGCAAGCCGCCCTCGGTCCTGCCCTGGGTCACGAGGACCAGCGAGGCATTGACCGCGGCCGGCAGCGGTTCGGCAATGGCCACCGTGTCCACCCCGAACTGGAGCGGCAAGGTCCAGCCGGTGGCATCATACGGCAGCTTGGGCGGCTGGCCATCCTTGTCCAGGAACACGGCCGGATACTTTTGCCGCTCGAACAATTCCTGCACCAGGCCCGCGAACGGCTGGTTCATTGGAATCACCCAGGAGCCGGCCGGATAGGTCGCCGCGGCAAGCGTCACCGGCGCCTTGCTCTGGTAAACCTCCACGCCTTGCTGGATCAGCTTCTGGGCCAGCAAGGCCGCGGTCTGCGGATCGGGCTGCCCACCCGGGATCACATACGCATGGAGACCGGCATCGACGTAGCGCTTCATCGTCCGGCTGCCGGCGAGGTAGCGGTTGTACAGCAGCTCCTCGCGATACTTGACCGCGGTCTCCAGCGTCGACATCGACGCCGTCATCATGTAGTCCTCGGAATCACGCAGGCGCCAGATGCCACCCTTCCAGGGCGAGGGATAGAACACCTGCGGCTTCAGTTCCTGCCACGCCTTGGGGAACTCGCTCACGCTGTAATCGCGCGGGGTCGCCGAGTCGTGCGCAGTCTCGGTGAAGTACGCCATGGTGTGGCGGAACTCGGCGATGTAGTCGATGTAGCCCGGGTACCAGTTGTCGAACGTGGCCTGCAGGATCGCGCCGGGTTTCCCCTCCTGCTCGAAGCGCGACATCATGTTGACGCCGATGTTGCTGGTCCACACGCGCATCAGCGAATCGATGTTCGCCGAGATCGGGTCGTAGAACGGCGGCATCCAGATGCGTGCCGGGAACGGTGCACTCTGGTGCTGCGTGTACCAGATCGCAGGCGCGTTCTTCATGCCCTCGAACGTCACCACCTGACTCTCGATCATGTTCAGCATGTAGCCGTCGCGGTTGTTGTCGTGGCCGACGTATTCCTGGTACAGGCGCGGGCTGCGCTGGTCCATGGCCTTGGTCGGCACCGGACCGCTGGTGTCACGCCCGGCCAGCTGCTGGCGGTACCAGTGCACCTCCATGTCCATGCCGTCGGGATTCAGCGTCGGCCACAGCAGCAGCACGACGTCGTCCAGGATCGCCTTGACCTCCGGGTTGTCCGGCTCGGACAGCAGCTTGTACGCCAGCAGCATCGGATGCTGGTGATCGGCAACCTCGCTGGAATGCAGTCCGCCGTCGATGTGCACGATGATCTTGGAGTTTCGCGCCAGTTCGCGTGCCTGCTCCGGGGTCAGCTGCCGCGAGTCGGCCAGCTTCTTCGAGGCGTCGACGTACTGGTCGAATTTCGCCAGATTCTCCGGATTCGAAATGATCGCGTATTCGTACGTCCGACCCTGGGTGCTCTTGCCAATGGAGACCATCCTGATCTTGTCGGATGCCTTTTCCAGCGCATGGAAATATTTGACCGAGTCCTCATAGTCGGCCAGGTAATAATCATCCCCCGGCGTATGCCCGAGCACCGATGCTGGCGTTGGTACCTGCGCCTTCGCCGCCGCTGTGGCGCCAAGCGCCAGCAACAGCACGAACGCGGGTATGACGGTCGACAACCAACTGCTTCTTGCGCCCACGATCACCATAGAGCCTCCCCAGGGTGCCAAGCCACCCGACATGAAAGATCGATCCCGACCATCGTCCCTTGTCGCCCGGATCCGGCCCGCCCATGACATTGAGCAGTGCCGCCATCCTGGCCCTCCCCGACCATCCACCATGCACCGGTGAACCACTTGAATATCTATATACATTAAACTTTACATCTATACAAATGCACCGCAACAACGCAGAAATCGGCTCCCTGCCACGCCGCCGAACACACGGCCCCGCGCCACCAAACCCAATCGGGACGTGCCGTGCTGCCGCTGGCCGCACAGCCAATCCTGGGGCGACCCGCGGTGCCCCACTCCGAACCAACGCAGGGTTGCGGCTACTTGCGGATCGCTGCAGCAGGCGCGCGGCTGACTGGCGAGCAGCGATGGTGTCGATGATGTCGGGCCGTGCTCGAATGCAAGTCGCCACCGATGTACGTGACGGCCTTCGCGTCGCTTGCCGTTGCTGCGGCCTGCCCGAGCGTCAGTTGCGGGGAGTTCGCGAGCCTGGTCGTGGCCACGGCGCATTGGTTGGGGCCCGCCACGTCTTCCGCGCCCGGACGGATTGCATGCCCGAAGGCCCGTCCAGTTGCGTCGGCCGGCGCATGGCGGCACCCGGGCATACGCACCTGCACCCGTGTCGCCGACACGGTATCGGGTACCGGCAGCCACCCACATATGTGCCCGTCCGGCGACGGCCATTTGCCTTTCACGCTCATAATAGACATGTGACCCCGACCTGACGTCGATCCATTTAAACACGAAGTACCGCAATTTGTCCAAGCCAATTATTGCGTACATACAATTGAAATATGGGTACATACATTTATGCGTGCCCGAAGCGATTATGTACATACCAATATAATCGACAATTGAAGTCACCCAGCCAGGACCGGACCCCTGCGAAACGGACGTGGATGCGATGTCCGAAAACGGCGAGTTCTGGTCCGGCAGCGGTGTTAGGGTGCAAGCATGCATACCTCATCAGCAACTGCCCTGCCCGACCCACGAATCTGCGATCTGGCCCGCAGGAGCCGTGATGCGCGCTTCGACGGCCTGTTCTTCACCGCAGTCAGCACCACCGGCATTTACTGTCGGCCGGTATGCCCGGCACCGCCCGCCAGGCGCAGCAACGTGCGCTATTACGCAAATGCTGCCGCGGCTGAGGCGGATGGATTCCGACCATGCCTGCGCTGTCGGCCGGAACTTGCGCCGGGCAACGAATTCTGGCAACACGGTGACGACGTCGTCGCCAGCGCGCTGAAGCTGATCGCCGACGGTGCACTGGCCGAACAATCACTGGAACAGCTCGCCACCCGCGTCGGCGTCGGCGGCAGACAGCTCCGCCGCCTGTTCGTGCAACGCGTCGGCGTGCCGCCACACAGCGTGTACACGACGCAGCGCCTGCTGTTTGCGAAACAACTGTTGACCGAGACCGCGTTGCCGGTGACCGAGGTCGCGCTGGCATCCGGTTTTCGCAGCCTGCGCCGTTTCAATGCGGCATTTGCGCAGGCGAACCGCATCGAACCGCGGCAACTGCGCCGAACGCCGCGCGCTGCGCGGGATGCACCGCTCGTGCTCCGGCTCGCCTACCGGCCGCCGTACGCATTTGACGCCGTACTCGAGTTCCTGCGCACGCGCGCGTTGCCAGGTGTCGAGCGCGTCGACGCACGCAGCTACGCACGGGTGTTCGGTCCGGCCGAGGCGCCGGGCTGGCTGATGCTGGAACCCTGGCCGGACCGCTCCCACAGCTTGCGCCTGCAAGTGCACTGTCCGGATGCGGCGGAGCTGCTCGGCGTGGTCACCCGCCTGCGCCGCATGTTCGACCTGGACGCGAATCCGGCCTTGATCAACGAGATACTCGCCCGCGATCCGCTGCTCGGCCCGCTGTGCAAGCGGCGCCCGGGCTTGCGTGTCCCCGGCAGCTGGGATGGTTTCGAGACCGCGGTGCGCGCGGTACTTGGCCAGCAGGTCAGCGTTGCCGCCGCGCGCACACTGGCCGCACGCATCGTGCAGCGCTACGGCACGCCGCTCGCAACGTCCCCGCAGCCTGGCCTGGAACGCCTGTTCCCGGCGCCCGCCGTGCTCGCCATAGCCGACCTGGCAGGGCTCGGCGTGACCACGAGCCGCGCGCGGACGATCCAGGGCATCGCCCAGGCGCTGCAGGATGGCCGCGTGACGTTCGACCAGGCGCAGTCGCTGGACGAGTTCGTGCGGCGCTGGACGGCCTTGCCCGGGATCGGCCCCTGGACCGCGCACTACATCGCGATGCGTGTGCAGGGCGAGCCGGATGCATTCCCGGCCGCGGACCTGATCCTGCGCCGCGCGGCCGCCGGCGGCGGCGCACCGCTGAGCGAACGGGCGCTGCTCGCGCGCGCCGCGGCCTGGCAACCCTGGCGTGCCTATGCCGTGATGCAGCTCTGGCGTGCATCCGGCGAGCTGGCCAAGACCCCACCGACCACCGCTGCGAAACGGAGCACGACATGAGACCCAACGACACCACGACTTATTACGACGAGATCGACAGTCCAGTCGGGCGCTTGCGTCTGGTCGCCGATGCCGGCGGCTTGTGCGGCATGTATTTCGAAGTGGAGAGCCATCCCACCGCAATCGAGCCCGATTGGATACGCGCAGGCAAGCCGTTGGAGCGGGTGCACCGACAGCTCGACGAATACTTTGCCGGCAAACGGCAGGCGTTCGACCTGGCGTTGAACCCGCACGGCACACCGTTCCAGCTCGCAGTGTGGATGCAGCTGCGCCGCATCCCGTATGCCACAACGATCAACTACGGCGAGCTGGCACGCCGCGTCGGCAATCCGGCGGCGTCACGCGCGGTCGGCGCGGCAAACGGACGCAATCCGCTGTCGATCATCGTGCCCTGCCATCGCGTGATTGGCGCCAACGGCACACTCACCGGCTATGGTGGCGGCCTGCCGATCAAGCAATTCCTGCTGGAGCTTGAGCGGCGTACGGTGCACGGCGACCTGTTCGCAGCCTAACCGCCGCTGCGGGCCTTGGCCGGCACCACGGACGCCGGGGGCGGCAGGTTGGCGGTGCCCCAGTATTGGTCGACCAAGGCCTGTTGCGCGGCCTGGTCGCGTGCCCGTTGCGCCTGGCCGGCCATGTCGAGCTGCGCGCGATTCGGTGACGCCGACCCCAGCGCCCGTTTGGCCTGCTCGCTGACGCCGCGATGCAGGTCACTTTCCAGCTGACGCTGCTGCAGCTGGTCGCGCAGTTGCTGCTGTTGCACGCTCTGCTGGAACTGGATGGCCGCCGGCGGCGGCACCAGGATCAGTGGCTGTGCGGGTGGACTTGTTGGTGCCGGTAATGCTGGCTGCTGCGCCCCAGCCGGTCGGCACCACGCGAGGGCCAGCGCACACAGCGCGATGGCCGCAACCCGGCAGACTTGCCGGTCGCGAACCAGCAAGTCCATGGCGGCAAGCTTGAGCATCGTGGACATGCACCGATGATGCACGCCGCGACGTGAACGCCAGGCCATCTCCGTACCCGGCCACGGCGGGCTGGCACTTGGGGTCAATCCGTACTGTCGCCACGCTGGGCGCGAGCTTGCGCCACCATGGCCTTCACTTCGCGCAGCAGGGTCGGCCCGTGATACGGGATGCCGTCCTTGATCGTCCACTCCACGCCGCCGGTGTGCACTGGCTTGCCGTCGACGATGTCTTCCACGCCGGTCGGGTAGAACACCTTCAGGTTCTCCAGCGGATTGCCGTTCAGCACCGCCAGGTCCGCCTTGAAGCCGGGACGTACGCGGCCAAGCTCGGTCTCCTTGCCGAGGATGCGGGCGTTGTTGAACGTCGCATGCTGGATCACCTGGATCGGGCTGAAGCCGGCCTCCTGGTGCAATTCCAGTTCGCGGATCAGACCGAAGCCATACAACTCGTAAATGAAGCCAGCATCGTCGCCCGCGCCAACCAACCCGCCCTTGCGCGCGAAATCACGCACGGCCGCCATCCAGATGCGGTAGTTCTCCTTCCAGTAGGTCTCGTCGGTGGAACTCCAGCCGAAGAAGTACGAGCCGTGGTTGGCTGGGTCGGGACGGAAATAGGCTTCCAGCGTCGGGTGCAGGTAATCGGCAAACCAGGGCTGGGTACGCGCCCGCTGCAGGTCGCGCGAGGCCTCGTAGATGTCGAACGTCGGCACCCAGGCCACGTGGTGCTCGACCATGCCATCGAGCACCTTGTCCAGTAGTTGCGGATCGGCCTCGCGCCACAGATGGCCGGCCCAGCGGAAGCGGTCGGTCTCGTTGTTGTAGTTGTAGTAGGACGGGAACGCCTGCACACCATCGGCGAGCGCCGCATCCGGCACGCCGTACCAGTGCTCGATGCTGGTGGTGCCGAACTTCATGTCATCCCAGGCGTTGGTTTCCTCGACACCCGCGTGGTGCGCGATGCGCAAGCCCTGCTTGTGCGCCTCATCGGCAAGCGCCTCCATCACGTCGCGGTCGATGCCGGTGATCTTGACCCCGTCGGCGCCCTGGGCCTTGATCGTGCGGATGAACGTACGCGCTGCCTCCGGCGTGGAGCGCACGCCATACATGGGATAGATCAGGATGCGCGGCGCGGCCAGGTCGCCGCGCGCGCTCGCCGCCCGCCAGGCCAGCGCCTTCCTGGTGTCGCTGCCGACGTCGCGGATTGTGGTGATGCCGCAGGCCAGCCAGATCTTGGTCTCGTACTCGATCGGCTGCGGTTTGCCGCCACGCTCGTCCTGCAGATGCGCGTGCGCGTTGATCAGGCCGGGGGTGACGTACTTGCCGGTGGCGTCGATCTCCACCGTGCCAGCACCCGCCTGCGGCCGGCTGCGGCCACGGCCCATGGCCACCGGATCGATCGCCACGACCTGCTTGATGGTGTCGCCTTCGACCACGATATCGAACGGCCCCTTGGCCGGCGTGCCATTGCCGTCCACGACCGTGGCATTGCGGATGATCAGACGGGCTGGACGCTCGCCCGAGCTGGGCGCGGTCTGCGCGATGGCAATTCCCGGCAACAGGACGCCGGCCGCAAGGGCCAGTCCCGCAATCAAGGCAAAGCGGGTGGATGCTCGCATGGATATCGACTCCCCAGGATGGTCATGGACACCGGTGGACCCCATGTCGCCGGTGCGCGAACGCGAATCACGCGTTGTCCGAAACTTACCACACTACCGCGTCACGGCAGCGCCGGTTCGGTACCGGGCGATGGCGGGCCAGCCAGGGGTGGCAGGCGATAAAGCCGCCACGCCACCAGCAGGGCCAGCAGGGCCAGCACGCCGACGAAGGCACCGACGCCATTCCAGCCATGCCACGCATAGAACAGGCCGCCGGCCCAGCCAGCGACGCTGGAGCCGACGTAGTAGCAGCACAGGTACAGCGCCGAGGCCTGGGCCTTGGCGGCGCCCGCGCGACGGCCCACCCAGCTGCTGACGATGGAGTGGCCGCCGAAAAAGCCGAACGTCAGCACCACGATGCCGAGCATGATGAGCCACAGTGGCCGCGCCAGGGTCAGCAGCACACCGGCCAGGATCATGGCCGCGGCCGTCCACAGCACCTTGCGCCGCCCGAGCTTGCCAGCCAGATGGCCCATCCACGGCGAGCTGAACGTGCCGACCAGGTAGATGCCAAAGATCAGGCCCACGGTGGCCTGGCTCAGGTCGTACGGCGGCGCCAGCAGGCGGTAGCCCAGGTAGTTGTAGACGGTGACGAACGCGCCCAGCAGCAAGAAACCCTCGAAGAACATCCACGGCAGACCCGGGTCGTGCAGCACGCCCGAGAACCGGCGGCGCAGCGCGCGCAGCCCGGGCGGTTGACGCACGAAGTGGCGTGATGGCGGCAGACTGCGGGCAAACACCCAGCCGGCGAGCAGGCCGATCACGCCGACCACGCCCACCCCGACCCGCCAATCGACGAAATCCGCCAGCACGCCGGTGACCAGCCGCCCACCCATGCCACCGACGGCGCTGCCACTGATGTACAGGCCCATGCCGAGGCCGATCGATTCGACGTCCATCTCCTCGCTGAGATACGTCATCGCCACGGCGGGCAGGCCGCTCAGGGTCACGCCCAGCAGTGTACGCAGTGCCAGCAGCAGCGGCCAGGTCGGGGCCAGCGTGGTCAACAGCACCAGCACCGAGGACAGCAGGATGGACACCGTCATCACCGGCTTGCGGCCCCAGGCATCGGACAGCGCACCGGCCACCAGCAAAGCGAACGCCAGCACCCCGGTGGTCACCGACAGCGAGAGCGCACTGGTCGCGGCGCTCACGCCGTAGTCCGCGCTGAACTCGGGCATCAGCGGCTGCACGCAATACAGCAGGCCGAACGTGGCGAAGCCGGCGGCGAACAACGCCAGGTTGGTGCGGGTGAATGCCGGCGTGCCACGATGGATATAGGTCGTCGGCGCGGCGACCGGAGACGGGACCACTGCCGCGCCGGGCTCGAGCTTGCTGGTCATCGTCCGGGTCTGCATGCGTTCTGCACGCTGCAGGATAGGCTGATCAGCCGACGCAATCGAGCAACACACCTACCGCGCCGCTGGTGCGGCAGCCGTCCACCGGCACCTGGACCGCAGGCCACATGGCCAGGAAATCGGATGTCATTGCCTGATGCCTCGACGCTGGGCAAAGTACGCCACAATCAGCCCGAACAACAACATCGCCAGCACGTTCTCCAGCAGCGATACCGGCGTGAAGTGTGGTTTCCTGGCTGCCGACAGCGGCACCACCACGTACTCCATCACCACGAACACCACCACGCCATAGGCCAGTCCCGACACGATCCAACGCTCGCGCATCCAGGCCATGCGCCTGGCGGCGATCACGAAGATCGCGGCGATCAGCAACGACATTCCCCACTGCAGAACCAATCCCAGCACCGATACCGCAGCGCCACCCTGGAACGCTCCAGGCCCCAGCAGGCCGCTGGCGATCGCCCGCAGGATGATCATGGGATTGATCCCGTTGATCAGCGAGGCGGCGCCGATGTCGACCGTTCCGGCCACGAGTCCGCCCCAGGCGACGGCTGCCAGCATGGAAGAACGCGACGCGTTCATGCCCGATTCCTGCCACGGCACCAGGCCGCGCTGCATGCGGCAACATACTACGCGGCTATACCACGGGGAATGCGGGCCGATCCGTAGCGATGACTTGGCCGTCATTGCCTCGCCCTGGTGTTCCGCGGTCAGGCGGTGGTCCGGCCCGACGCCAGGCGCTCGACCACCGCGCGGTAACGCGCACCAATGCGCTCCTCGTCGTGGTGATGGAAGTCGCGCACCTGCCAGTACCCACCGACCATGACATTGCGCACCAGCGGCGTGTTGCCGGCAAACAGGAAACTGTCCAGCATGGAACGCGCATCGCGCGCAGCCAGCAGCGGCGAGTTCTCGTCCAGCACGATCAGGTCCGCGCGCGCACCGGCGCGCAAGCTGCCGACGGGCGCACCGCACGCCTGCGCGCCACCGCGCAGCGCCTCGCGCCACAAGGTTTCACCCACACTGTCACCGGGGCGGCGCGCGGCCACGTTGCGGTGATGGGTGTGCAGGCGCTGGCCGTATTCCAGCCAACGCAGCTCCTCCACCGGCGAGATCGAGATGTGCGAGTCCGAGCCGATGCCGAGCACGCCGCCCGCGTCGAGGTACGCTGGCAACGGGAACAGGCCGTCGCCCAGATTGCCCTCCGTGGTCGGACAGAGGCCAGCGACGGCGCCGCTGCGGGCGATCTGCTGCATCTCGTCCGCGGTCAGGTGGGTCGCATGCACCAGGCACCAGCGCGCATCCACCCCGGCGTGATCGAACAGCCATTCCACCGGGCGGGCGCCGCGGACGGCCAGGCAGTCCTGCACCTCACCAAGCTGCTCGGCAATGTGGATATGGATCGGGCCGGTCTGGGCCACGGCACTGCCCAGCACCTCGCGCAGCGCGACCTCCGGCACCGCCCGCAGCGAATGCAGGGCGATACCAACGCGGAGATCGTCGGCGGTATGGGTATGCAAGGCTTCGAGCAGGCGCAGGTAATCCTCCACCGCGTGGCCAAAGCGGCGTTGGCGCTCACCCAGCGCACGGCCGTCGAAACCGCCAGTCATGTACAGCACCGGCAGCAAGGTCAGCCCGATGCCGGCCTCCCGCGCCGCCTCGATCAAGGCCAGCGACATCGCCTCGGCTGGCGCGTATGGCCTGGCATCGGGCTGGTGATGCAGGTAGTGGAACTCGCAGACATGGGTGTAACCGGCCTTGAGCATCTCGACGTAAAGCTGCGCCGCGATGGCTTGCAGTTCCTCGGGTCCGATCGTGGCCGCGAAGCCGTACATGGTTTCGCGCCAGCTCCAGAAGCTGTCCTCCACCCCACCACGGCGCTCGGCCAGGCCGGCCATGGCGCGCTGGAACGCATGCGAATGCAGGTTCGGCATGCCAGGCAACACCCAGTCACCCAGGCTTCCGGTGGCAGGTACGTCGCTGGCCACCTCCAGCAGCTGCCCACGTGCGTCGATGGCCAGGCTTGTATCTGCCTGCCACCCATTCGGCTGCCACGCGTGGCCCGCCCGGCAACGCCCTACGACCTGACTACCGCTCATGTCTCGCTCCCTGGCCAGTGACGCGCAGTGTAGCCGCCCGACGGCGCCTGCTTCACGCCCACTCCAGACAGTGCCATGCATAATGACGCCATGGCGAAGAAGCACAACGAGCGCGCCCCGAAACTGCAACTGCGTCTCGCAACCCCCGACGACGTGCCGGCCCTGGTTGCCCTCACTGCCCGCGTCTACAGCCCGGAATGGGGACATTCGGCGGAGATGTTGCGCTCGCAACAGACACATTTCCCCGAAGGCCAGTTCGTCGTGGAGTACGAAGACGTCATCGTCGGCTACTGCGCCACGTTCCGCATCGACGAGGTCGCGGCGCTGGCGCCACATACCTGGATGCAGATCACCGGTGGCGGCATGGCCTCGCGGCACAAGCCCGACGGGGAATGGCTGTACGGCATGGAGGTGGTGGTGCATCCGGACTACCGCGGCATGCGCATCGGCCAGCGCCTGTACCAGGCCCGCAAGCGCCTGTGCACGGACCTCAAGCTGCGCGGCATCGTGTTTGGCGGGCGCATTCCGGGCCTGGCAAGGAACATCGGCCGCTACGGCAGCGCGCAGGCCTATGTGCAGGCGGTGCTGGACGGCAGGCGCCGCGACCTGACGCTGAGCTTCCAGTTGTCCAACCACTTTGGCATGGTCGGGTTGCTGCGCGGCTATGTGCCGTCGGACCATGAATCGCTCGGCTATGCCGTGCACCTGGTGTGGCGCAACCCGCGCCTGCTCGAGCAGCCGGACATGCCGCCGGTCACCTCGTCGCGGCGCCTGCCCGATTCGGTGCGCGTGGCTTCGGTGCAATACCAGCAGCGGCGCATCGCCTCGTTCGACGAGTTCGCCACCCAGGTCGAATACTTCACCGACATCGCAGCCGACTACAACGCCGACTTCGTGACCTTTCCGGAGCTGCTCACGCTGCAGCTGCTGTCGATCGAGAACACCGAGCTGTCGCCAGTGGAGGCGATCCGCAAGTTGAGCCAGTACACGCCCCAGGTCAAGGAATTGTTCAGCCATCTGGCCGTCCGCTACAACATCAACATCATCGGCGGCACGCATCCCACCGAACAGTCGAACGGCGACATCCACAACGTGTGCTACGTGTGCCTGCGCGACGGCTCCGTGCACGAACGCGAGAAGCTGCACCCCACGCCCAGCGAGCGCAACGTATGGAACATCACCGGCGGCGAGAGCGCCGCCACCGTGCAGACCGACTGCGGGCCGATCGGCGTGATGATCTGCTACGACGCCGAGTTCCCCGAGGTGGCGCGGCACCTGGTTGACCAGGGGGCCTTGATCCTGTTCGTGCCGTTCTGCACCGACGTGCGCGAGGGCTACCTGCGCGTGCGCTATTGCGCACAGGCACGGGCCATCGAAAACCAGTGCTACGTGGCCATGTCCGGCAACGTCGGCAACCTGCCCGGGGTCAACAACTTCGACATCCAGTACGGCCAGAGCTGCATCCTCACGCCAAGCGACTTCCCGTTTGCGCGCGACGGCATCGCCGCCGATTCCACACCAAACATCGAGACCGTGCTGTTTGCCGACCTGCGCCTGGAGAGCCTGGCCCGCGCCCGCAACGCCGGCGCCGTGCAAAACCTCAAGGACCGCCGCTTCGACCTGTACGAGACGCGCTGGAGTACCACGCCGGTGAACGAGCTGCCGGCCGTCTGAAGGAGTAGCCATGAACAACCCACCCTGGGACCGTCTGCTGCTGAACGCCACCGTGGCCAGCATGACCGACGGTGCGCCCTACGGTCTGCTGGAACACGGCGCCATCGCGCTGCATCGCGGCCACGTCGCCTGGGTCGGTGCGATGAGCGCGCTGCCCGATGCGCCAAAGGCGCTGGCGGCGAGAGTCGATTCCGTCGACGGCGCGCTGGTCACCCCGGGCCTGGTCGATTGCCATACGCACCTGGTGTTCGGCGGCGACCGCGCGCACGAGTTCGAGCTGCGCCTGAACGGGGCCAGTTACGAGGACATCGCCCGCGCCGGTGGCGGCATCGTCTCCAGCGTCAACGCCACGCGCGCGGCGAGCGAGGAGGCCTTGCTTGCCCAGGCCCTGCCGCGGGCCCGCGCACTGCGCGCCGACGGCGTCACCACGCTGGAGATCAAGTCGGGTTATGGGCTGGAACTGGAAGCCGAACGCCGCATGCTGCGCGTGGCCCGTCGCCTCGGGCGCGAGCTCGGCATCAACGTGCGCACGAGTTTCCTCGGCCTGCATGCCCTGCCCGCCGAGTACAAGGACAATCGCGACGCGTACGTGTCCCTGGTGTGTGACGATCTGCTGCCGACCCTGGCTGGCGAGGGTCTGGTCGACGCCGTGGACGCGTTCTGCGAAACCATCGGCTTCACCCACGCCGAAACCGGGCGCGTATTCACCAGTGCCCGCGAACTCGGCCTGCCGGTGAAGCTGCACGCCGAGCAGCTGTCCGACCAGGGTGGCGCCGCGCTGGTGGCGCAGTTCAACGGTCTGAGCGCGGACCACCTGGAACATCTCGGCAGCGCCGGCATCGAAGCCATGGCCGCTGCCGGCACGGTCGCCGTGCTGCTGCCCGGCGCGTTCTACACCTTGCGCGAGACCCAAGCGCCGCCGATCGCCGCATTGCGCGAACACGGGGTGCCCATTGCCATCGCCACCGATTGCAACCCCGGCACCTCGCCCCTGCTCTCCCTGCGCCTGGCCGCAAATATGGCATGCACCTTGTTTCGGCTGACACCGGAAGAGGCCCTGCGCGGAGTCACGGCAAATGCCGCCCGCGCGCTCGGCTTGCACGACCGTGGCGCCCTGGCCATCGGTCAGCGCGCCGACCTGGTGGTATGGCACGCGCGCCAACCTGCCGAGCTGTGCTACTGGATCGCCGGCCAGCTGGTACGCGAGGTCATCGTCGGCGGCGAATCCGTGGCACTATGAGGGTCGCGACCCCGGCGTTTTGCGCACCGCTTCGGCGCGCTGCCCCAGCACATCGAAAAACGCCGCCGGCAATTCGGCCTGCACTGGCACCCGCCACCAGTGCGGCTGGGCAAATGCGCGGCACTTGACCGCGTCCTTGTCGGTCATCAACACCGGTACGCCATCGGCGAAATCGAGATCGGCCGGCAGGTAGCGATGGTGGTCGGCAAAGGCGTGCTCCACCACGTCGATCCCGATGGCCCGCAGGCCGGCGAAAAACCGCTGCGGGTTGCCGATCGCCGCCACCGCGTGCACGCGCCGGCCGGAAAAATCACGCAGTGGCTGATTGCGGCCGTCGACCAGGGCCACAGCATCGTCGCCAGACAGATGCATGGCATATTCGCCCGGTTCCGCGTGGCCACCATTGCACACGCGAAAGTCCACGCGCGTCAGCCGCGACAGCGGCTCACGCAACGGCCCCGCCGGCAGCATGTGCCGATTGCCGAAACGTCGTACCCCGTCAATCACGCAGACCTCGACATCGCGCGCCAGGGCGTAATGCTGCAAGCCGTCGTCGGCAACGACCAGGTCGCAGCCGGCGTCGAGCAGCAGTCGTGCCGCCGCCGGCCTCTCGCGACCGACTGCGACGGGGATGCCGTTGGCGTGGATCAGGCAGGGCTCGTCGCCCACCACGGCCGGATCGGGATCGTCGCCGAGCAACGCCGGCGCACGCTGTGTGCCGCCGTGGCCGCGACTGACCACGCCCGGTCGCCAGCCACGCTCACGCAAGGCCCGCACCACGGCGATGGTGAGCGGCGTCTTGCCGGTACCGCCTGCTGTCAGATTGCCGATCACCACCACCGGCACGGGCAGGCGCTGCGTCTGCAGCCAGCCGTATCGATACAGGCCGCGGCGCAAACCCACCAGTGCCCGGTACAGCCACGCCAGCGGCCAGGTCCACCACGGCGCGCGGCGCGGCCCATACCAGGCGGCTTGCAGTGAGTCGTGGCCTGCCACGGGTGGCTGCTCAGGCAGCGCCGAGCGCGGCGGGGCGATCGTTGAATTGCAGGCGGTACAGGCTGGCGTATTGCCCATCCAGCGCCAGCAGTTCGGCGTGCGTGCCCCGCTCGATGATGTGGCCGCGATCCATCACGGCGATCTGGTCGGCGCCCTCGATGGTGGAAAGACGGTGTGCAATGACCAAGGTGGTGCGGGCATGCATGAGCCGCTGCAGCGCCTGCTGGATCAGGCGCTCGGATTCGGTGTCCAGCGCGCTGGTGGCTTCGTCCAGGATCAGGATCGGCGCATTCTTGAGGATCGCGCGGGCAATCGCGATGCGCTGGCGCTGGCCGCCCGACAGCGTATTGCCGCTTTCGCCGACCTGGGTATGTATGCCTTGCGGCAGTGCCTGGATAAAGTCCAGCGCGTTGGCGGCCTCGGCAGCCTCGATGATCTCCAGCTCAGTCGCCCCGGCCAGCTCGCCATAGGCGATGTTGTTGGCGACGGTGTCGTCGAACAGCATCACGTCCTGCCCGACCCAGGCAATCTGCCGGCGCAGCGACGGCAGCGTGTAGTTCTTGTAGTCCTGGCCGTCCAGCACGATGCGTCCGGCGTTCGGCGTGACGAAGCGCGGCAACAGGCTCACCAGCGAGGTTTTGCCGCTCCCCGAGCGCCCGACCAGGGCCGTCACCGTGCCGGGCGCGCAATGCAGGTCCACGCCACGCAGCGCCTCCACCCCGTGCCGCGGATAGACCAGCCGCACGCCCTCGAAGCGCAGGTCGCCGTGCGCGCGCGCCAATTCTTGCTTGCCCGCATCGACTTCCGGCGGCAGGTCGACCACTTCGAACAAGTCCTCTGCCGCGGACAGGCCACGCTGGATGTTGGCCTGCACGTTCGCCAGGCGTTTCAACGAGGGCAGCATCGCGCCCATCGCGGTGAGCACGGCGAAGAACACGCCGGGAGACATGTGCTGCAGCACCTGCGGGCGCGTGCCAAGAAACACCAGCGCCGCCAGTGCCAGGGCGGCGGAAAACTGGACCGTGGAACTCGCCGCGGCATTGGTTGCGGCGATCTTCAGGTTCAGCCGACGCGTGCGCCGCACCACCTGGTCGAAGCGCTGGGCCTCGTGTTCCTGGCCGCCGAAGATGCGGATCTCGCGGTGCGCGCCGACCGACTCCTCGACCGTGCCAGCGACCGAGCCCATGCTGCCCTGGATGCGCCGGCTGATCTGCCGGTAGCGGCGGCTGACTACCGTGGCAATCAACGCGATCGCCGGCACCAGTACCAGCAGCGCCAGGGTGAGGTACGGGCTGAAATACAGCATCACGCCGAACATGGCGATCACCGTGCAGCCGTCGGTGATCGCGATCTTCACCGCGTCCGTGGAGGCCGAGGCGACCTGCTCGCTGGTATAGGTGACGCGCGAGATCTGCTGCCCGGACGGCTCGATGCCGAAGTACGCCGCCGGCAGGCGCAGGTACGCGGCAAACACGTCCTGCTGCATGGCCTGCACCACGTGCCGGCCGATGTAGGCCATGCCGTAGGTGCTGACGAAGGTGCCCAGCGAACGCACGAAGAAAATGCCGATGATCCAGATCGGCATCCAGAAGATCAGGAACGCATCCTTGTGCATGAACAGCTTGTCGATCATCGGCTGCAGCAGGCCGGTGAACAGCGCCAGGCCGCCGGCATCCACGGCCATGCCGACGATCGCCAGCAGGCCGATCGCCCAGTACCGCCGGGTATAGCCCAGCAGGCGCTTGTATACGGCCCAGCTCTGTGCGCCCCAGACCGATGGCTTGGTGCGGGTCATCGCCCGTTGCCGGCTGCCGTCGGCGTGGTCGCCATCGACAAGTGCGTGAAGCCGAGCTGCCCCAGCGCATCCATGGCGGTGACCACGCTCTGGTGCGTGCTGGCGGCATCGGCGCGGATCATCACCGTGCGGCTGAAGTCATCGCCGGCCACGCGGGCCACGCTCTGCTTGAGCACGTCAATGTTGGTGCCCGGCACCGGATCGCTGCCGACGAAATAGCGTCCATCCTTGTCCACCGTGATGATCAGGGCCGGGCGCTCACCCTCGGCCTGCTCGCTGCTGGCGTTGGGCAGGGTGACCTGCATGCGGGCGTGCTGCACGAAGGTGCTGGTCAGGGCAAAGAACATGAACAGGGTCAGCAACACGTCGATCAACGGCACGACGTTGATCTCGAATTCATCGCCCCGGCGGTCGCTGCCGATGCGCATGGCCTCAGACGGCCCTGGCCTGAGCCCCGGCCGTGCTGCGCCGGGCCGGCGCACTCGCGCCCACGGGCGGCAAGGTCAGCTCGTCGAGCAAGGCGGTGGCCTGCTTTTCCATCTCCACGCAATAACCCGCCACGCGCGAACGGAAATAGCGATGCAGCACGTAGGCCGGGATGGCCACGATCAGGCCCGATGCGGTGCAGATCAGCGCGTCGCCAATTCCACCTGCCATCTTCGCCGGATCGCCGAGGCCGCCCGCCATCACCGCCATGAACATGCGGATCAGGCCGATCACGGTGCCGAACAGGCCCAGCAGTGGGCCGATCAGCGCGATCGTGCCCAGCGAATTCAGGTAGCGCTCCATGCGGTGCACCACGTGCCGGCCAGTATCCTCGATGCGCTCCTTGATCAGCTCACGCGGACGGTCGCGCACGGCCAGCGCGGCAGCCAGCAATTCGCCCAGCGGTGAACTGCTGGCCAGGTCCTGCAGCTGCCGCTGGTCGGGCTGCTCCTGTTTGGCCCAGCGCCGCACATCCTCGCCGAGGCCCGGCGGCATGACCGCACGCCGACGCAAGGTCCAGAAGCGCTCCAGTACGATGGCCAGCGCCGCTGCCGAACAAAGCAGGATAGGCAGCATGGCCCAGCCGCCAGCAATAACGAGTTCCAGCACGTGCGACCCCGCTCGTTGCGCACTTGGTGAGCCGGCATGATAGCAGTCCCATGGCCTGCGTTCGCGCTGTCCAAGGCGCATCAGGCTCGCTCGCAACCGTGCTTCACACGGCCTATTCACGCCAGTAGCGGGCCTGCCGTTGACGCCAGCCGACACCGGCCGCGGGGGCGGCGTCCGGCGGGAACGCCAGGGGAACGGCGCCGAGTTCGGCCGTGTTCAACACCGGCACCCCGGCTCCCGCATAGCGGGCCACGACCTCGGCCCGCGGATGCCCGAAGCGGTTGCGCCAGCCGGCCGAGACCACGGCAAGCGCAGGCTGCACGGCGGCGATGAAGCCGCTGCCGGAGGCGCTGTTGCTGCCATGGTGCGGCACCAGCAGTACCAGGGGCTTGCCTGCCGCGGCGGGAACGTCGAGCTGCGCTTCCAGCCTGCGGCCAATGTCGCCCGTGAGCAGCAGGCGCCCGGCACGCCCCTCGACCAGCAGCACGCAGGAACGGTCGTTGCCGTGCACGTCGGCAGACGCCGGGCCCGGGCTGAGCACGCGGAAATCAATCCCGTCCCAGCGCCACGTCTGCCCCGCCAGGCACGCCTGCATCGGCACCGGCATGCGCGCAGGCTCCCCGGCATAGCGTCGGGCGTGGGGAAACGCGACCGCCAGCGCCTGCGCCCCGCCGGCATGATCGTTGTCGGCGTGGCTCACCATGAGCAGGTCGACGTGATCCAGGCCCAGCGCATGCAGGCTTGGCACCACGACTGCATCACCGAGGTCGAAACCGGAGCGGTAGCGTGCGCCGGCGTCATAAACCAGGACATGCTCCCGCGTGCGCACCACCACCGACAGGCCCTGCCCCACGTCCAGCACCCAGGCCTGGAAACCGCCATCGACCGGCAAGTGCTGGCGCGGCAACAAGAGCGGCAGGAACAGCAGCGCGCCGAGCCAGCGCTGCGGGATGCCGCGCGGCAGGAACAGCCAGACCGCACCGAGCATGGCCAGGACCAGCGCGCCGGCATGCACGCTGGGCAGATACCAATGCGCGCCCGGCCAGCCGGCCATGGTCTCGAGCAGCCACCACTGCGCATGGATCAAGTGCGCGGACAGCCACCACACCGGCCCGGCCAGCGGTGGGCACACGCCCAGCAGCAAGATGCCAAGCAGGGCACACGGCACGATCACGAAACTCACGAACGGCACCGCGATCAGATTCGACAGCGCGCCCACCAGCGAGGCCTGGCCGAAAAACCACAGGGTCAACGGCAGCAGGGATACCGTCATCAGCAACTGTCCGGCCGTCAGTTCGCGCACAAAGCCGCGCCAGCCATGTCCACGCGCCTGCAGGGACAGCATGAGCAGCGCCACGCCGACGAAGGACAGCCAGAATCCCGCCGAGAGCACCGCCAGCGGATCCACCGCCAGGATCAGCAGCAAGGCCAGGGCCAGCGCGTGCGGGCCGCGATGGCCGCGCCGGCTGCCACGGGCCAGGGCCACCACCGCGATCATGAGCAGGGTGCGCACGGTGGGCAGGCCGAAGCCGGCCAGCGCGCTGTACGCCGTCGCCACCGCCAGGGACGCAGCCGCCTGCGCCTGCGGCCTGGGCAGGCGCAGCGCCAATGTCGGCCACAACTGGTACAGCGCCCAGACCAGGGCCACGCCGAACACCGCTGCCATGCCGACGTGGAAGCCGGAAATGGCGATCAGGTGCGACACGCCATTGCCGCGGGCCACCGCCCAGTCGGCCGGGCGCAGGCTGCGGGTGTCGCCCACCGCGAGCGCACGCAGCAGGGCCGCATCCCGCGCATCGTGCACGTAGCCGGCAATGCGCCTGGCAATGCCGTCGCGTACGCCGTCGACGCACCATGGGCGCGCAAGCTGCCGGTTGCCGGGATCTTCGCGCACATAGCCGACGGCGTGGATCCCGCGCTCCAGTGCCGATCGCTCGCTGTCCGCGGCGCCGGGGTCGAGCATGCCGCGCGGACGCTTCAGCCGCAGCAGCAGGCGCCAGCGGCTGCACGGTGCCGGCGCCATGCGCGCGTCATACCAGGCCACAGTGACCCTGCCGCGCAAGGCCAGCGTCTGGCCAGCGTGGCTGGCCTGTTCCACGTCGAAGGCAAAATGCACCGCATCGGGGCGGCGGTCAGGCAGATCTGCGACCGTGCCGATCACCTGAAAATCGCCGCCCTCCATCTGGCGCGGCAGACGCGCGTCCATCGCCAGCGCGCCCTGGTACGTGGCCCAGCCCAACCCCAGCAACACGAATGCAAGCCAATACCGCTGCCGCAACAGGCAGGACAGCGCAATCGACAGCAGCAGGCAGGCGAGCGCCCAGCGTGGCGGAGGCAAGCGTGGCAGCCACTGCACCGCCAGCACGCCGGCCAGCAGGGCCAGTGCCGCCGCGGTGGCGGTGACCGGATGCGGGCGACGGTGCATGGTGGTTTCGCCTGACGGATCAGGTCAAGCTTAGGGCGCCGCCACCAACCGCATGGATGAATCGGGCGTAGGCGCCCGTTGGCCAATCGCGAGGGGAAAACCCGCCCACCGCCTGCCCCGGCCTGCAGGCCGCGATCACGCTCAGGTGGCGGCAGGCACCTCGCGCAGCACGCCGTTGTGCAGCACCAGGGTGCGGTCCATGCGTGCCGCCAGGTGCTTGTCGTGGGTGACGATGACGAAACTGGTGCCGATCTCCTGCTGCAGCTCCAGCATCAGCGCATACACCTGGGCGGAGTTCGCCTCGTCCAGGTTGCCGGTCGGCTCGTCGCCGAGCACGCAGGCCGGCCGCGTCACCAGCGCGCGGGCGACGGCACAGCGCTGCCGTTCGCCACCGGACAGCTCCGAGGGCTTGTGGCCCAATCGCGCACCCAGGCCCACACGCTCGAGCAGTGCCGTCGCCTGCTCGCGCGCGGCGCCGATGCGCGTACCGCGGATCAGGAGTGGCATGCACACGTTCTCCAGCGCGGTGAATTCGGGCAGCAGGTGGTGGAACTGGTAGATGAAGCCCAGCGAGCGGTTGCGCACCCGGCCGCGCTCAGCGTCCGACAGGCTGGAGAGCTCGCGCCCGTCGACCTCGACCTTGCCGGCGCTCAGCGTGTCGAGCCCGCCGAGGATGTGCAACAGCGTGCTCTTGCCCGAGCCCGAGGCGCCGACGATGGCCAGTGACTGCCGGCGCTGCAGGCTGAATGTGGCATCGGTCAGCACTTCCGTGCGCAATCCGCCCTCGGCATAGGTCTTGGCCACTTGCGTGGCACGCAGCACCACCCCGTCGGCCGGGTCGATCCGCCGCTCATTCATAGCGCAGCGCCTGTGCCGGTTGCGTGCGCGAGGCGCGCCACGCGGGATACAGCGTCGCCAGCAGCGAGAAGACGAACGTCAGCAGCGCCACCCAGCCGACGTCGTGCCAGTCCAGCCGGCTCGGCACCTCGCTGATGTAGTACACGTCCGGGGACAGGAAGGTCACGTGGAACACGCGTTCGATCCACTTGATGATGCCGGGCAGGCGCCACGACAGCAGCGAGCCCAGGCCGACGCCGAAGCCGATGCCAACGAAGCCCACCAACAGGCCCTGCACCATGAACGTGCCCATGATGCTGCGCGGCGTCGCTCCCAGCGTGCGCAGGATGGCGATGTCCGATTGCTTGTCGGTGACCAGCATCATCAGCATGGAAATGAGGTTGATCACCGCCACCAGGATGATCAGGGACAGGATGATGAACATCACCATCTTCTCCATCGACAGCGCGGCAAACAGGTTGGCGTTGGTGTCCATCCAGGTCTGGACCTGGTAGACCTGCCCCAGCTGGTGCTCCAGTTCCGCGGCCACCGGCCGTGCGTTGAACAGGTCATCCAGGCGCAGGCGGATGCCGGTCGGGCCGGTGAGGCTATTGAGCTTTTCCGCATCGCTCATGTTCACCAGGGCCAGGCCCGAATCGAACTGCTCCATGCCCAGCACGAACAGGCCGACGACGTGGAACGCGCGCATGCGCGGGATGCTGCCGAACGGCGAGCTGCGGATGTCCTGCACCGCCACGGTGACCCGGTCGCCGACACCCACCCCCAGGCTCAGGGCCAGGTCCCGGCCAAGCACGATGTTCCAGCTGCCCGGGGTCAGCTCGTCGAGCTTGCCGGCCACCATGTGCTGGGCAATGTCCACCACCTTGGGCTCCAGCGCCGGCTCGATGCCGCGCAGCATGGCGGCGCCAGAGCGCTGTGCCAGCAGCATGGCCTCGCTTTCCACATAGGGCGCCGCGCCAAGCACATGCGGATTGGCCTCGGCCACCTTCAGTGCGCGCCGCCAGTCATGCAGGCCATCGCCCAGCCCGGAGACCGTGGCGTGGGAAACGGCGCCCAGGATGCGCGTGCGCATCTGGTAGTCGAAGCCGTTCATCACCGACATCACCGTGATCAGCGCGATCACGCTGATGGAAATGCACACGATGGAAACCGTGGAGATGAAGGAGATGAACTGGTTGCGCCGCTTCGCGCGCGCATAGCGCAGGCCGATGAAGAGTTCGAGCGGTCGGAACATGGCAACCTGACGCTTGCGGCCCGGCAAAGTCTGGCATTTTGACACCTGCCGGCCCGCAGCGCGAACCCCCTGCCAGGTGCCACGCGCCTGCGGACCAAAAGTTGTGCCGTGAATACCGCCACGGGCGGCCACGGCGCGTACAAAGCTCGCCCCCATCGAGACCTTGCACGAATCGCGGGCAGCCCCTGCCAAGTCCACCTGGCCTGCACACTGATGAGTGCTGCCTTGACCGCGGCCTGCCTTGCCCGTCACACGGGCCGTGGAACGCAGCCCATGCTGCGCAGCCGTGCAGCCTTCAGCGGTCATCGTGCATCCGCTGCGGTGGTCGGCACGCCAACTGGCACAATAGGCGCATGCATTCCGAAAGCCCGATGGCCAGCAATCGCCGCCAGGCCGCAGCCCGGTTGGCAGCAGTGGCAACCTGCCTGCCCGCCGCCGGATACCTGCCTGCCGGCCGCCGGCGATGAGCCGCATTGGTGCGGACCCGGTGGTCCGCTTCCACGCCGGCATCGACGGGATCGAAGCCGCCGCCTGGGACCGCCTGCGCCCCGACGACAATCCGTTCGTTGCGCACGCCTTCCTGCGTGCGCTGGAGCGCGACGGCTGCGTCCGCGCGCAATGGGGTTGGCAGGCGCACCACCTCGGCCTGTACCAGGGCAACCAACTGGTGGCCGCCGCGCCCCTGTACCTGAAGACCAACTCGCATGGCGAATACGTGTTCGACTTCAGCTGGGCGGATGCCTGGGAGCGCGCGGGCGGCGATTACTACCCCAAGCTGCTGGATGCCGTGCCCTATTCGCCAGTGACCGGCCCACGCCTGCTGGCCGGGAACGCGGTCTCGGCGCCGCGCCTGCGCCAGCAGCTGGTGACGGCGATGCGCGGCGAGGCCGAACGCCTCGGCCTGTCGTCGCTGCATGTGAACTTCCTGCCGGACGAGGAGCTCGCTGCGTTTGCCGCCGACCCGGCGCCGCATCCCTGGCTGGCGCGCAGCGACGTGCAGTTCCATTGGCACAATCGCGGCTATCCACACTTCCCCGCCTTCCTGGCCACGCTGGCACACAAGAAGCGCAAGAACATCCTGCACGAACGCGCCCAGGTCGCCGCCAGCGGCCTCGCCATCGAGTGGCGCGACGGCGCCAGCCTGGACGCACGCGACTGGCACCAGGTGCACGAGCTGTACCTGCACACCTTCGCCAGCAAGGGCAACCGCGCCACCCTGAGCGAGGCGTTCTTCCGCGAGCTCGGCACGCTCGGCCTCGGCGTGCAGTTGTCGCTGGCCCGGCTGGATGGCGCGATCGTCGCCATGGCCTTGTTCCTGAGCAGCCGGCACACGCTGTACGGCCGCTACTGGGGCAGCCTGGTGCTGCAACCGGGGCTGCATTTCGAGCTCTGCTATTACCGCGGCATCGAGTACGCCATTGCCCAGGGCCTGGAGCGCTTTGAACCAGGCGCCCAAGGCGAGCACAAGCTGGCGCGTGGCTTCCTGCCGGCACGCACCGCCTCGCGCCATTACCTGGTCAACTCGGACTTCCATGCGGCCGTGGCCCATGCACTTGAGCGCGAGCACGTCATGCTGGATGCCTACGCGGGAGAACTGCGCGGGCACAGCCCCTACGCCCGACACGAAGCACCTTGGTCATGATCCGCCTGCCGCTGCTGGATCCCGACTTGCCCGAGGCGTTCCCGCCGCCGGTACAGGCGCTTGCCGAGCCGAACGGGCTGCTGGCCTTCGGCGGCGACCTGGCGCCGGCGCGCCTGCTCGCCGCCTACCGCCAGGGCATCTTTCCGTGGTTCGGCGTCGGCGAGCCCATTCTCTGGTGGTCGCCGGACCCACGCTGCATCCTGCGCACCGAACGGCCGCGGCTCAACCGCAGCCTGCGCCGGCAGCTGCGCGGCAGGCACTGGCGGCTCACTGTCGACCACGCGTTTGCGCGCGTGATCCGCGCCTGTGCCGCACCACGCCGCGACGACAGCGAAACCTGGATCACCGCGGACATGCGCGACGCGTACGTGCGCCTGCACGCCCTTGGCCACGCGCACAGCGTGGAAGTCTGGGACGGCGACGAGCTGGCCGGCGGCATCTACGGCGTGGCGATCGGCCGCCTGTTCTGCGGCGAGTCGATGTTCAGCGCGCAAAGCGGCGGATCGAAGTTGGCCCTGGTGGCGCTGGCCCAGCTGCTGCGCGGCATGGACTTCCCGCTGCTCGACACCCAGGTCGCGAACCCGCACACCCTGAGCCTCGGCGCCGAGGAAATCCCACGCGCCGAATTCCTGCGTGAGGTGACCCGCCTGAGCCAGTTGCCGGGGCGTGTAGGCAGTTGGGCCGACCTTACGTCACGACTGCTGCAACCGTGTATCCAGCGCGACCCAGACATGTTGCGCTGACGCCGTGCTTCAAGCTGCCGGAGTCTGCCCCAGGGCCTTCAACTCGCCATAGTTGGCCAGGAACAACGCCACCAGTGCCGGATCGAACTGGCCACCGGCTTCCCTGCGCAGATAGTCCAGCACCTCCGCTTCCGGCCACGCGCGCTTGTACACGCGCGGCGAAATCAATGCATCCCATACGTCAACCACGCTGAAAATCCGCGCCGCCAGCGGGATGGCTTCTCCGCGCAACCCCTGGGGATAGCCGCTACCGTCCCAGCGCTCATGGTGGCCATGCGGAACGTCGCCGGCATCACGCAGGAAGTCCACGCGTTGCAGCAGGTCATAGCCAATCTGCGGATGCGTGCGCATCACCGCCAGCTCGGCGTCGTCGAGTTTGCCCGGCTTTATCAGGATGGCGTCCGGCAGTGCCAGTTTGCCGATGTCATGCAACAGCGCGCCAAAACTCAGGTTGCGCAGCGCAACCCCGCGCAAGCCAGCCAGCTTGGCCAGCCCAACAGCCACGCGCCGCACCCGATCGGAATGGTCACCGGTTTCCCGGTGGCGTATATCCATCGCCGACACCAGCACCTGCAACGCCTGCTGGTGGCCTTCGACAAGAGTCCGGTTGATCGCCCGCAATCGCCGCAAGTCGCGGCCAATCATCCAGTACAGCGCCGCGCCAGTGACCAGTACGAACAGCCAGCCCTTGACATTCTGCACAGTCGTGATTTCGGCGTGCCCCACGACCAGGGCGTCCACGACGCGGTCGGAAAGCCATATCCACAGCGAGGACACCAGAACGTAGACCGACGCGGTGCGGAATTGCGGGCTTATCGTCATGGCCGCCCCCTGCGGAAGCGCTCCTGTCCGCTAGCCGTGCCACGAATGGCTCCGCTTGTCGACGCGGGACTGCAAGCCCTCCGGTGCCGGGTTGCATGCGCCGGGAGCATTCAGCCGGCCCGCGCGGCAAACTTGCGGGCCACATAATCGTCCAGGATGCCGACGAACTCCTCGGCAATGCGCTCGCCGCGCAGGGTCATGGCCTTCCTGCCGTCGATGAACACCGGCGCCACCGGCGTCTCGCCGTTGCCCGGCAGGGAAATGCCGATGTTCGCGTGCTTGGATTCGCCCGGCCCGTTCACCACGCAGCCCATCACCGCCAGGGTGAGGTTTTCCACGCCGTCGTACTGCACGCGCCACAGCGGCATCTGCTCGCGCACGTGCTCCTGCACGGTCTTCGCCAGCACCTGGAAGAATTCGCTGGTGGTGCGGCCACAGCCCGGACAGGCGGTGACCAGCGGCGAGAACGCGCGCAGGCCCATGGTCTGCAGCAACTCCTGGGCGACGATCACCTCGCCGGTACGGGGCGCGCCAGGTTCTGGCGTGAGCGAGATGCGGATGGTGTCACCAATGCCCTCCTGCAGCAGCACGGCGAGCGCAGCCGTCGAGGCGACGATGCCCTTCGAGCCCATGCCCGCCTCGGTCAGGCCCAGGTGCAGGGCGTAGTCGCAGCGCGCGGCGAGGTCGCGGTAGACCGCGATCAGCTCCTGCACCCCTGAGACCTTGCACGACAGGATGATGCGGTCACGCGCCATGCCCAGGGTCTCGGCATAGGCCGCCGAATCCAGCGCCGAGCGCAGCAGCGCCTCGCGCGCCACGGCGCCGGCATCCCACGGCTCGGCGCGCCGGGCGTTCTCGTCCATCAGGGTGGTCAGCAGCGCCTGGTCGAGCGAGCCCCAGTTGGCGCCGATGCGCACCGGCTTGTCCTCGCGCAGCGCGATCTCGATGATCTTCGCGAACTGGCTGTCATGCTTCGCCCCGAAGCCGACGTTGCCCGGATTGATCCGGTACTTGGCCAGCAGCCGCGCGCACGCCGGCTCCTGCGCCAGCAGCTGGTGGCCGTTGTAGTGGAAATCGCCGACCACCGGCACGGCCACGCCCATCATGTCCAGACGCTCGAAAATGTGCGGCACCGCGGCGGCCGCGGACGGGGTATTGACCGTGATGCGCACCAGCTCGGAACCAGCACGGGCCAGCTCGGCCACCTGCTTCGCGGTGGCGGCGGCGTCCTCGGTATCGGTGTTGGTCATCGACTGCACCACCACCGGCGCGCCGCCGCCCACCAGCACCTTGCCCACGCGCACGCCCACGCTGGCGCGGCGCGGGCACGGCACGGCCGCCCGTGGTTCGGATGGCGCAACGGCAGTCATGGCATCACTCATCTGGGCAGCTCGCAAGCTAGCGCGACGGCGCGGTGGCGCCACGAAGTCACCAGAATAACCGATCGCCCCGCCATGCCTGTCGGCTCGCCCCGGATGTGTGAACCCGTTCACAGGTCGACGGATCCACACCTTTTGCTCATACACCGTGCGCAGCGATTTCTCCTTTCTCCTTATTGGCTCTCATCAAGTCCGTGTGGCGTATCCGCGCGGTACGATCCGCGAAGTATCGCCCTCTCGTTGGCTGGCACCTGGTGTAGATGAGGTGTGCAGGGGAGAGGAAAACGTTGGCTGGGTACGGCGTATCGGGCCGAAACGGATGCATCGGACTGTCGGGAAAAATTACATTCCCGCCATGCTTGGCTTCGGACGATTTCTCCAACTATCTGTATCTACTAATGGTTTGTCCTTGGTGCGCAAGTTGCATTCGGGAAGGCGTCTGCGAAGACGCATGACCAACCAGGGAGAGAAACCATGATCAAGCAACGGGGACGTTTCCTCGCCGGCGCATTGGCGACACTGCTGGCGGGAATGATTGGCGTCGGCACGGCCAGCGCCGCGCCCAGCGACTTTTCGTTCAACGGCACGTTCAGCAGTGACGACAACGTACAGTTGTTCAATTTCACCGCGGGCGGTTCGTCCAACATCGTCCTGCGCACCTGGAGCTACGCCGGCGGCACCAACGCGGCCGGTGACACCATCGCTCGTGGCGGGTTCGATCCGATCCTGGCGCTGTTCGATGGCAGCGGTGCCTTCATCAACCAGAACGACGATGGCGGATGCGGGTTGGTGGCTGCGGACGCCTTGACAGGCACATGCTGGGATACGTACTTCTCGGCTGCGCTCGCCGCGGGCAACTACACCGTGGCCATCATGGAGTACGACAACTTCGCCAACGGACCCAACCTGTCGGACGGCTTCGCCCGTAGCGGTCAGGGCAATTTTACAGCCGGCTGGTTCAATTGCTCGGCGACGATCTTCTGCGACGTCAGCGACGTCCCGCCCGGCAACGCGCGTGACAGTCATTGGGCATTCGACATCTTGGGCGTGGAAGGCGCGACGCAGGTGCCACCGACCAGTGTGCCGGAGCCGTCCTCGCTCGGCATGCTCGGGCTAGGCGCGCTGCTGTGCGGCTTGCTCGTATGGCGCCGCCGACGTCTGACGGCGTGATCGCACTGGCGACGACTTGAAGGCTTTTCGTGGAAGCGCGCGGGTGACCTCCGCGCGCTGATTGAGTCGCGCCCGTGCCGGTCAAGCAACGCATGCCAAGCTCACCAGCGCCAGCCGTGAGCTTGGCGTCGTAAGGTGGCGAACAGGAAGCGCTCCGCGCCGACAGTGATGAAGACGCACTCGGCGGCAGCGGGATGGACACTTTCGTAGGCCCGCAGATCAAATCGGCGCGATCAGGGTGCTGCATGGGGTGACACCTGGACGCCCCAGCAATTCGAGAACCGAATCACGCCCGGCTTCCGGCAGAAAGCGTGTCGGAACGCCCAGTCGCAGCGGCTTGGCAACCGCGGCCGATTGCCGCATCAGCCTACATTGATGGCCGGCGTTCCTGCAAAATTGGCCGCTTCACGCTACCCCACACGTGGAACCGGGATGCCAACCACCGAATATTACGACGACAAGGTCGTACGCCTGTTCCTGCTCGCTGCCGCCGTCTGGGGCGTGATCGGCATGGGCGTGGGCATGTATGCCGCGGCGCTGCTGGCGTGGCCAGGACTCAGCCTGGACTTGCCGTTCCTCACCTTCAGCCGCCTGCGCCCCGACCATACCTTTGGCGTCATCTTCGCCTTTGGCGGCTCGGCGCTGATGGGCACCTGCTACTACGTGGTGCAGCGCACCGGACACGCGCGGCTGGCGTTCAACCGCCTGGCCGAATTCACGTTCTGGGGCTGGCAACTGGTCTGCGTGCTGTCCATGCTCTCCATGCCGTTCGGCATCACCCAGAGCAAGGAATATGCCGAGCCGGAGTGGCCGATCGACATCCTGATCGCGGTAGTCTGGGTGAGCTTTGGCGTGGTGTTCTTCGGCAGCCTGACGAGGCGCCGGATCAAGCACATCTATGTCGCCAACTGGTACTACGGCGCCTTCATCATCGCCGTCGGCCTGCTGCACATCATCAACAACCTCGCCCTGCCGGTGTCCTGGATCAAGTCCTACCCGATCTACTCGGGCGTGGTCGACGCCATGGTGCAGTGGTGGTACGGGCACAACGCGGTGGCGTTTTTCCTCACCGCCGGCTTCCTCGGCATGATGTATTACTTCGTGCCACGCCAGGCGCAGCAGCCGCTGTGGAGCTACCGCTTCTCCATCGTCAACTTCTGGGCGCTGATCTCGGTGTACATGTGGGCCGGCGCGCACCATCTGATGTACACCGCCCTGCCCGATTGGGTGCAGTCGGTGGGCATGGCGTTCTCGCTGGTCCTGCTGATGCCGAGCCTGGGCTCGGCGGCGAACGGGCTGATGACCTTCAACGGCTCGTGGCACAGGCTCAAGACCGACCCGGCGGCGAAGTTCATGGTGATCTCGCTGGTGTTCTATGCGGCCTCGACGTTCGAGGGCTCGATGATGGCCATCAAGACCGTCAACGCGCTTTCCCACTACACCGACTGGACCGTGGCCCACGTGCATTCGGGATCGCTCGGCTGGGTGGCCATGATCACCATCGGCTCGCTGTATGCCATGGCGCCACGCGCGCTGGGCCGCGAGATGCATTCGCACCGCGGCATGGAGTTGCACTTCTGGCTGCATCTGGTCGGCACGCTGCTGTATGTCGCGGCGATGTGGACCGCCGGGGTCACCGAAGGCCTGATGTGGCGTGCCACGGAGGCCGACGGGTCGCTCACCTATGCCTTCATCGACAGCCTGCTGGCGATCAAGCCAATGTACTGGATCCGCTGGTTTGGCGGCGTGTGCATCTTTTCCGGCATGGTGGTGATGGCGTGGAACCTGTGGCATACCGCCGCTGATGCCCGCGCCCACCTGATCAAGCCGATCCCGGTGCCGATCCCGCAGCCGGACATGCACCAGACCCCGGCGCCGTTGCCGGCCATGAATTGATGCGCTCGTCCATGATCCCGGCGTCGGCAAACCATCGGGGTCAGGACGGCAACACCGGATCATTGGTCTAAAAGCGGTCATCCCTGGCCGCACTATCCAAAAGAGCTCTACCCATCCATGGCATACAAGCACTTTGAAATGATCGAGAAGAACGCCGGCCTGCTCGGCGTGCTGATCGCGATCATGGTCTCACTGGGCGGCCTGGCGGAGATCACCCCGCTGTTCATGCAGGCGCATGCGGTGAAGGCCCCGCCAGGGGTGAAGCCCTATGACCCGCTGCGTCTCATCGGCAAGGACATCTACGTGCGTGAGGGTTGCTACCTGTGCCACTCGCAGATGATCCGTACCCTGCGCGCCGAGACCCAGCGCTACGGTCACTTCTCCACCGCCGAGGAGTCGGTCTACGACCGGCCGTTCCAGTGGGGTTCCAAGCGCACCGGGCCGGATCTGGCACGGGTCGGCGGCAAGTACTCGGACGAATGGCAGCGGCTGCACCTGCTCTCCCCGCGCAAGGTGGTGCCGGTCTCGAACATGCCGGACTATCCATGGCTGGAGCACGCCAAGCTGGATGTGGCCGACGTGCAGGCGCGCATGCGCACGCTGCGCCGGCTCGGCGACCCGTACACCGACGCCGACATTGCCGCGGTGCCGGAGGCACTGGAGGGCAAGACCGAGCTGGATGCGCTGGTGGCCTATCTGCAGGGCCTGGGCATCAGGAACGAGCCCACCGCCCAGGCATCGGCCCAGGGCGCATCGGGCGGCCAGCCATGAGTGAGCTGGCCTGGGGCAACATCATCGGCGTGTTCACCGTCCTCAGCATGGCGGTGTTCATCGGCATCTGGATCTGGGCCTGGCAGAAGCGCCATCGCAAGGTGTTCAAGCGTTTGTCGGAAATCCCCATGGAAGACCATCCCGAAGGCCCGAACCAACCCATCCCGACCACGGAAACCCGCGATCCACGGCAGGAGGACAAGTCATGAGCTGGGGTTGGTCGCTGTGGGTCATGGGCCTGGTGACGCTCAACATGGGCATCACCTTCCTGCTGTTCCTGTGGGCGCCACGGGCGAAGATTCCCACCCTGCCGGACCAGACCAGTGGGCATGTCTGGGCGCACGGTGTGATCCGCGAAGGCGTGCGCCGGCTGCCGACCTGGTGGGTGTGGTTTTCCGCCAGCATGTTTGTCCTGGCCTGGCTCTACCTGATGCTGTACCCGGGCTACGGCCACCATCCGGGCCTGCTGGGCTGGACCTCGCACGGCGAGCTGGCACGGGACGTGGCGCGCAACGACAAGCTGCTCGGTGACCTGCAGCAACGCTTCAGCCGCTACACGCCTGAGCAGTTGGCGCAGGATCCCGCCGCATTGCAACAGGGCGGCCGCCTGTTTATCGACAATTGCGCCGCCTGCCACGGCCGCGACGGCAAGGGCAACGCCAACCTGGGCGCGCCCAACCTGACGGCCGCGAATTACCTGTACGGCAGCAGCGGGACCGACATCACCACCAGCATCCACGACGGCCGCAGCGGGGTCATGCCGCCATGGGCCAGCCTTGGCGAAGACAACGTGCACAACCTCGCCCAGTATGTGCTCAGTCTTTCGGGCTCTCCGCACGACGCCACCAAGGCGGCGGCCGGAAAACCGCTGTTCACCACCTGCGCGGCCTGCCACGGACCGGAAGGCAAGGGCAACCCGGCGCTCGGCGCGCCCAACCTCACCGACCAGGTGTGGCTGTACGGCGGTACGCTTGCCGACATCGAACACAGCATCGGCGACGGGCGCCAGGGCCACATGCCGTCCTGGAGTCCACGCCTCAGCAACGAGGACATCCAGGTGCTTGCCGCGTATGTCTACCATCTGTCCCACCCGGGCGATGTCCGCGCACGCTGATCCTGCCCCGCGTCCGCGGCACGGCGCCTGGTACCGGCAACCGACAGTCTGGCTGGGCGTGCTGGTGTTTGCCGCTTCCATCGCCGGGTGCGTCTGGATCATCGCCGTCGGCCACCGGCACGCCGACGTGCCGGTGGCAACGCCTGCGCACGGCACGGTATTTGGTGTACCTACCAGCACGCTTCACGAGGAGGCACCGGTGCCTCCCCGCAGCGCGCCATGAACTCCCACGCGATCTGGGCCCAGCCGCAACTTGCCACCCAGGTATTGCGCACGCGCACTCCCGGCAGCAGCGAGATCGCCTTGCGCCTCGCGCCACTGGCTGGCGCACGCCACGTGCTCGAGCTGGAACAGCGCATCCGCGCCCTGCCCGGCGTGCAGCGGCTGACGCTCGACGCCACTGCCCGGCGCGCCAGGGTGGTGTGGGATACCGGACGTACCTCGCTGCCGCAGTTGCTTGACGCCTTTGCCGCCGGCGCGTGCGAGGCGCAACCACTGCACTGCGACAGCATCGACGAAGTGCGGGCGGGCAAGATGCATGTTGCATTGAAGCAGCTGGTGGTCGCTGGCATGTGCGCCATGCAGGTGATGTCCTACGCGCTGGTGATGTATCTGGGCGCCGTGGACTTCATCGATTTCAGCACGCGCGAGCTGTTCCGCTGGCTGAGCCTGCTCACCACCCTGCCAGTGGTGCTGTATTCGGCACAACCGTTCTTCCGCGGCGCCGTCGACGAATGCCGGCGGCAACGGATCGGCGTCAACCTCCCCGTTGCGCTGGCGGTGGCGCTGATCTTTACGGCCAGCTGCCTTGCCACCGTGACCGGTGAAGGTGAGATCTACTTCGACTCGGTGTCCATGTTCGTGTTCCTGCTGCTCGGCGGGCGCTACCTCGAACTGCGCTCGCGCCACCGCAGCGATACCCGTGGCGACGCATTGATGGATGCCACACCATGGCTGGCCCAGCGCCGCCGTGCCGACGGCGAACTGGAGACCGTGGCAGCGATCGAACTGGTGGCGGGTGACCGCGTGCACGTTGCCGAAGGCACCACGATTCCGGCCGACGGCATCCTGTACAGCGCGCCGGTGCGGGTGGACGAGGCCATGCTGTCGGGTGAGTCGCGTCCCGTCTGGCGCACCCGCGGCAACGCCCTGCTGGCCGGCAGCGTGCTGTTGCAAGGCCCGGCCGAGATGCTGGTCGAGCAGGCCGGCAGTGCCACGGCCAGCGCCCGCCTGGGGGCGATGGCGGCCCGCATCCGCAGGGCACGCGTGCCCGTCGATGACGCCAGCCAACGCGATGTCTCGCGATTTGTCGGCCGCGTCCTGCTGCTGACCACGGCCACGGCCATCAGTTGGCTGCTGGTCGATCCCCCGCGCGCGTTTGCCGCCGCCGTGGCCGTGCTGGTGGTGGCCTGTCCGTGCGCCTTTGCGCTGACCATGCCAGCGACCCTCACCCGCGCGCTCGGCGCCCTGGCCCGGCGCGGCGTACTGGTCAGCAACACTGCGGCGTTGGCCGCGCTGACCCAGGTCGACCAGGCATGGTTCGACAAGACCGGAACCTTGAGCACGCCGCAAGTCAGTCACGCCGACTGCGTGCCGCTGCGTGGCGCCGATTCGCGGCAGGCGCTGCAATGGGCGTCCGCGCTGGCCCGCACCAGCTCGCACCCCCTGGCCCGCGCGTTGGTCGAGGGCGTTGCTGCCGTGCAGGCGCCTGCGCTGGCCGAAACCGTGCAGGTTACCGCCGGAGGCGGCATCGCCGGCCTGGTCGACGGCCGCAAGTTGCGCTTGGGCAAGGCGGCCTTTGCCTTGCCAGCAGGAACCGACCCATTGCCCGCTGCGTTGGAGGACGGCCTGGTGCTGGCCGATGAACGCGGCGCGATCGCGGTGTTCCCGGTCACGGAACGGCCGCGCCGCGGCGCGGCACAAGCCCTCGAAGCCATGCGTGCCGACGGCATCGCCTGCGCCATTGCCAGCGGTGACAGCGCGCCGCGGGTGGCCGTGCTGGCGGCCCAGCTGCACATCGACGACTGGCATGCGCAGCAGACGCCAGCCGGCAAGCTGGCTCTGCTGCAGGCATCCCGCAGCGCTGGCGCGGTGACCCTTGCGGTCGGCGATGGCAGCAACGATGCCGCCCTGCTGGCCGCCGCCGACGTCTCGGCGGCACTTGGCAGCGGCACGGCCCTGGCCCAGGCGCACGCCGACCTGCTGCTGGTGGACGGCCAGCTGGACGCGCTGCCCTATGCCCGCGCCGTGGCCAGGCAGGTGCAACGCACCAGCGCGCAGAGTCGGCGCTGGGCCATGGGCTACAACCTGTGCGCGGTACCGTTTGCGGCCTTCGGGCTGGTGCCGCCGTGGCTGGCGGCGATCGGCATGTCGTTGAGCTCGCTGGCGGTGGTGCTCAATGCCATGCGCGTGGGCCGCGGCGATGTCGCCGGGACCCAGCCTGGCCCTGGCGCGCGCCGTGGCATGGGTGCCTCGGACACGCCGGTGTTGTCATCATGAATATCATCCTGGTGCTGATCCCGGTGACCCTGGTGGTGGTCGGCATCGCCGTGGCGCTGTTCTTCTGGGCCGTGAACCACCAGCAGTTCGATGACTTGGACAGCCCCGCGGCCTTGCCCCTGCTGGATGAACTGCCGGCTGCACAGGCTGATGCCGTCACGGCTGGCGATACACCGGAAAGCCCGAAGCCGCCACCGCCGTAGGCAGGCAGGTCGGCAACTGGGGACTCCGCGGCCCCGGCGGGCCGGCAAAAGCAGCCGACTGACACCGGCACCATGCGTTCGTGGGCCGCCCATGACCTACACTCCCGGTCATGCCCAGCGCGCTGCTTCCCTCCGCTGCCCCCGCCCGTACCCTGGCCGAGCGCGCGCTGAGCCGTGCCGCCGGGGCGCCGCTGCTTGGCGACAACGCGGTGGAGTTGCTGATCGACGCCGAGGCGCACTACTCGGCCTGGCTCGACGCGATACGTGGCGCGCGGCATCGGGTACTGCTGGAAAACTACATCGTGCGCGACGACGCCGTCGGCCGCTCCTTCCTCGAGGCCCTGACCGAACGCGCACGCGCGGGCGTCTTCGTGGCCGTGCTGGTGGACTGGGTCGGCTGTCTCGGTCAGTCGCGCGGGAGCTTCTGGGCCCCACTGCGCGCTGCCGGCGGACTGGTCCGGGTATTCAACCCGCTGCGGCTAGGGCAATCGGTCGGCTGGATCAGCCGCGACCACCGCAAGGTCCTGGTGGTCGATGGCGTGCACGGCTTCCTGTCCGGCGTGTGCATCAGCGGGAAATGGCTTGGCGACGCCCGCCGCGGAGTCCCACCCTGGCGCGACACCGGGGTGGCTGTGCGCGGTCCGGCGGTGGCGGAGATCGAGGCGGCCTTTGCCGACAGCTGGAGCACGACCGGTGATCCGTTGCCGGATTTTCCACGCCTGCTCAGTGCCGCCGAACCCGCCGGCCAGGTCGCGCTGCGGGTGATCGCCACCCAGCCCAGCACAGCCGGGATGTACCGGCTCGACCAGCTCATCGCCGCGCTGGCACGCAAGACGCTGTGGCTCACCGACGCCTATTTCGTCGGCCTCGCGCCGTATGTGCAGGCCTTGCTGGCCGCCGCCCGCGACGGCGTCGACGTGCGCCTGCTGGTGCCCGGCAACAGCGACCTGGCGCTGGTGGCCGGGGTAACCCGCACCGGCTACCGGCCGCTGCTGCAGGCCGGCATCCGGGTGTTCGAGTGGAACGGCCCGATGTTGCACGCCAAGACCGCCGTGGCTGACGGCCAGTGGGCCCGGGTCGGCTCGTCCAACCTCAACATCGCCAGTTGGCTCGGCAACTTCGAGATCGATGTCGCCGTGGAGGATGCCGGCTTTGCCAGCCAGCTCGCCGCGCAATACGAACGCGACCTGGAAAACGCCACCGAGATCGTACTGGCGCCACACCGCCACCGCGCCCTGCACAGCACGGACGCAGCCGTGCGCAGCAGCCAGCGCCGCCCGGCCCGGGTCCGCGGCGGCGGCGGAAGCTCCAGCCGCGCCGCGGTGGGCGCGTTGCGCGTGGCGAACCGGATGGGCTCGGTGCTGAGCAACCAGCGCGTGCTCGACAGCGTCTCCGGCGGCCCCATGCTTGCAACCGCCGTGGCACTCGCCGCGTTCGCCACCGTGGCCGTGCTGTGGCCAGCCTGGGTGGGCTGGCCGCTGGGCGGCATCGCGGCTTGGTTCGCCCTCAACCTGGCTATCGCCAGCTGGCGCAAATACCGTCGTCACCAGCGCCATCGGAAGCCGCCACCCGACGCACCCTGAGGCCACGCCGACGGCACCGTGCCGGGCAAGCTGCGCAAACGCCGCAGCTTGCGTTTGCGCCATCCAAACGCCTAGGCTCTGGCGACCATGTCTTCCGTCGACGCCGCACCACCGCGCCACATCCTCACTCCCACGGCGCTGAACCGGCTGGTCCGCGACCTGCTGGGCGACGCCCTGCCCCAGGTATGGATCGAGGGCGAGCTGTCCAACGTGGCGAGGCCCGCCTCGGGCCACCTCTACTTCACCCTGAAGGACCAGGCCGCCCAGGTGCGCTGCGCGATGTTCCGGCAACAGTGCCTGGGGCTGCGCTTCAAGCCGGCTGACGGCCTGCAGGTGCTGCTGCGCGCGCGCGTCGGCCTGTACGAGCCGCGCGGCGAGTTCCAGCTGGTGGCCGAGTACATGGAACCGGCAGGCGCCGGCGCCCTGCAGCGCGCGTTCGAGGAGCTCAAGGCCAGGCTGGATGCCGAGGGCCTGTTCGTGGCCACGCGCAAACGCCCGCTGCCGCGTTTCGCCCGGCGCATCGGCGTGATCACCTCGGCGACCGGCGCGGCGGTGCGCGACGTCATCAGCGTGCTGGCGCGGCGCTGGCCGCTGGCCGAGGTCGAGGTGCTCGCGGTGCCGGTGCAGGGCCGCGAGGCTCCACCGGCCATCGTCGACATGCTGCGCAAGGCCTCGGCCAGCGGACGCTATGACGTCTTGCTGCTGACCCGCGGCGGCGGCTCGCTGGAGGACCTCTGGGCCTTCAACGAGGAGGCCGTGGCACGCGCGATCCACGCCAGCGTGGTGCCGGTGGTCTCGGCTGTCGGTCACGAGATTGATTTCAGCATTTCGGATTTCGTCGCCGACCTGCGCGCACCCACGCCATCGGCGGCGGCCGAACTGCTGGTGCCGGACGTGCTGGCCGTCACCCGGCAACTGCGTGACTGGCACCGGCGGTTGCTGGATCGGCAACGGAACCGCCACCAGGAGCGCCTGCAGCGGCTGGATCTGCTGTTGGCAAGGCTGCGCAACCAGCGCCCGCAGGCGCGTCTCGCACGCGACCGGGAACGCCTGGCCCATCTGCGTCACCGCCTGGCCAGCGCCATGCTCCCGCGCATCGAGCGCGACCACCGCCGCCTCGACCAGCTGCACGGCCGCCTGCTCGCCCAGCATCCCCGTCTGCTGCTGCCGCTGCTGGCGCAACGCCTGCGCGAACAGCACCTGCGCCTGCGGCGGGAAATGCAGCAACGCGGCGAGCGGGCACAGTCCCGGCTCGGCGGCGTCGGGCGTGCCTTGCATGCCGTCAGCCCGCTGGCGACGCTCGAACGCGGCTACGCGATCATGTTCGATGGCAGCGGCCAGGTCGTGCGCTCGGCACGAGGCGTGGCCATCGGGGCGACGCTGCGGGCCCGCCTGGTCGATGGCGAGCTGGCGGTGCAGGTGCTGGGCGAGGTGCCTGCTGCTTGAGCAGCTTCGCTGTCGTGACGTGTCACGACAATGGGGAAGGCAGGGTTTGTTCGCCTGGACTCCCACATTCGTGGGAATGACGGGCGCAATGCCCGGGCCGGCGCGCGGCCGACCCTCAACGCCATGGCAACGCGCGCGGGCGCAGAATCCAGCGTTGCCATCGTCATGTCAGGAATCCGCCATGCTCGCCAAGACCTATCCGTATTACCTCGCCAACCGTCCGCAGACCGCGAAGACCATGCTCGACGTCCGCGACAAGTACTCCGGCAAGGTGGCGACGCGGGTGGCCGTGCCCGACGCGCGCGCGGTGGAAAGGGCCATAGCCGCCGCGGTCAAGGCCACCGCGCCAATGCGCCACTTCAAGCCCTGGGCACGCCAGGCGGTGCTGCAGCACTGCGCGCAGCGTTTTGCCGAGCGCCGCGACGAACTGGCCGAGGCGCTGTGCATCGAGGCCGGCAAGCCGATCAAGGATGCCGCCGGCGAGGTCACCCGCCTGATCGAGACTTTCCGCATCGCCGCCGAAGAGGCTGTGCGCATCGATGGCGAGACGATCACCCTGGAGCTGGCCAGCCGCCTGGACGGCTATCACGGCTACATGCGGCGCGTACCGATCGGACCGGTCGCTTGCATCACCCCATTCAATTTCCCGCTCAACCTGGTGGCGCACAAGGTGGCGCCGGCGATCGCCGCCGGCTGCCCGTTTGTGCTGAAACCCGCGGAAAAGACGCCCATCGGCGCGCTGATCATCGGCGAGGTGCTGGCCGAGACCGACCTGCCCGTCGGCGCGTTCTCGATTCTTACCCTGGACGGCGAGCATGCCGCGCCGCTGGTCGAGGACGAGCGCTTCAAGCTGCTCTCGTTCACCGGCGGCCAGGTCGGCTGGCAACTCAAGGCACGTGCCGGACGCAAGAAGGTGGTGCTGGAACTGGGTGGCAACGCGGCCTGCATCGTCGATGCGGACCAGGGGCCGCACCTGAAGCGCGTGGTCGAGCGCCTGGTGTTTGGCGCGTTCTACCAGTCCGGGCAGAGTTGCATCGGCGTGCAGCGCATCTATGCCCACGACGACATCTATGACGCGCTGAAGCGGCGCCTGGTGGGCGCCACGCGCAAGCTGGTGGCCGGCGATCCGAAAAAGAAGGAAACCTTCATCGGGCCGATGATCGACGAGGCGGCCGCCACGCGCCTGCAGGGCTGGATCGGGGAAGCGCGCGCCGCCGGCGGGAAACTGCTGTGCGGTGGCAAGCGCAAGGGCAACATGCTGGAGGCGACGCTCATGGAAAACGTGCCGCAGGACGCCAGGCTGAGCTGCCAGGAAGCATTCGGCCCGGTCGCCCTGCTCTCGCGCTACAGCGCGTTCGAGGACGCCCTGGCACGCGTGAACGACTCCGACTACGGCTTGCAGGCCGGCATCTTCACCGGCAGCCTGGACCACGCCATGCGCGCCTGGAGCGAGCTGGAACAGGGCGGCGTGATCGTCAACGACATCCCCAGCTTCCGCGTCGACAACATGCCCTACGGCGGCGTCAAGCTTTCCGGATTCGGGCGCGAAGGCATCCGCAGCGCCATCGCCGACATGACCGAACCACGATTGATGGTGATGTATCAGGGTTGACACACGTCGACCACTGCACGCGGGTCAGTCCGTACCGCGCACGCGCAACGTCAGTCCGCGCAGGAAGTGGCGCAGCAACTGGTCGCCGCACGGGCGGAAGTTCTTGTGTCCCGGCTGGCGGAACAGCGCGCTCATCTCGGGCTTGGAGACCGGCATGCCGGCGGCGGCCAGGATCTCGTGCATGTCCGCGTCCTGCAGCTTGAACGCCACGCGCAGCTTCTTCAGCACCATGTTGTTGTCGATACGCCGCTCCGGCGGGCGCGGCGGCCGGCCCGGGTCATGGCCGCGCAGGCTGGTGACCAGGCCGTCCAGGAAGGCCGCCAGCACGCGGTCGGTGCAGGCAGTGGCGCCAGGCTCGTCGTCCTTCTTCAGCAACGCCTGCGCTTCCTCGCGGCCGGACACCAGCGCCGGATCGGTCAGCGCGATGATCTGCGCGAGCCTGGCATCGCTGAGGTCGAGCATATAGCGCACGGCGCGCAGGATGTCGTTGTTGGACATGGGCAGCCTGGTCGTCGACGGGAAAGCCGCCATGCTACCAAGCCAGCCACGGTGACGATGGTTTCGTGGAAACGGACACACTGGTCTCGTACCCATTGAACTACGCCGCGGACGCCCCACGTGGAGATGGGTACGAATCGGCATCGCCAACGCCCGTGCGCGGTGTCACCTAAACCTGCGGGAACTCTGATCAGCTCCAAACCGTCATTCCTGCGAGGTGCTTTTCAACGGCCGAAGGGCTGGTCAAGCAGGAATCCAGCGACTCGAACCTTCGTGCTCCACCAAAGGCACTGGATTCCCGGAATGACGGGACCAAAGGCTCCCGACCCAACACCATCGACCCACGCTGCACGTCCCCACCGCGCACCCTGTGAGTACGCATGACTGATTCCGACGGCACCGCACGACCCGCCCGCCGCCTCGGCGCGCTGCGCCTGCTGTGGCCTTTCGTCAAGCCGCATTGGCTGCTTGCGATCGGCTGGCTGGTGTTCCTGGCCACCTCGTCCGGCGCGACCCTGGTGTTGCCGCTCGCCGTACGCCACGTCATCGACCAAGGCTTCAGCGATTCCAACGCAGCTGCAATCAACGAGATCTTCCTGGGGCTGTTCGGCGTCGCCCTAGTGCTGGCCTTTGCCACTGCAGCCCGCTATTTCTGCATCACCCTGCTCGGCGAACGGGCGCTGGCATCGCTGCGCGAGCAGCTGTACGCGCACGTGGTGAAGCTGGATGTCGGATTTTTTGAACGCAGCCGGGTCGGCGAACTGATCTCGCGGCTGGGCACGGACACAGAGGTGGTGCAGGCACTGGTCGGCTCCGGCATTTCCGTGGCCTTGCGCAGCCTGGTGATGCTGCTTGGCGCCAGCGCCATGATGGTGTGGACCAGCCCGCGCCTGGCCGGCCTGACCGGCCTGGTGATTCCGCTGGTGATGGTGCCGATCCTGCTGTTCGGCCGCCGCGTGCAGAAGCTGTCGCGCGCCAGCCAGGATCGGCTGGCCGACGCGGCAGCACTCGCCAACGAAACGCTGAACGCGGCGCCGGCCGTCAAGGCCTACGCGCGCGAGGACATCGAGAGTCGACGCTACGGCGTGGCGATCATGCGTGCACTGGACAGCGCACGCCAGCGCATCGGCATGCGCGCGTGGCTCACGGCGGTGGTGATCGTGCTGTTCTTCGGCGCCATCACCCTGGTGCTGTGGGCCGGCGCACGCGACGTGCTGGCGCACACCCTGGATGCCGGCGTGCTTGGGCAATTCGTGCTGTATGCGGTGTTTGCAGCCGGGTCGATCGCGGGGCTTTCCGAAGTCTGGGGCGACGTCATGCGCGCGGCCGGGGCCATGGAGCGCATCGGCGAGCTGTTCGCCGAACGTGCGGAAATCACCAGCCCGGCGCAGCCGGTGAGCCTTCCTCGTCCGGTGCGCGGCGCGTTGCACTTCGAACATGTCGGCTTCCACTATCCGACACGCCCGGACACAGCCGCGCTCGAGGACTTCGAGCTCGCCATCCAGCCCGGCGAGACGGTGGCCCTGGTCGGGCCCTCGGGTGCCGGCAAGAGTACGGTGCTGGCCCTGCTGCTGCGCTTCTACGACCCGCAGTCCGGGCGCATCACACTCGACGGTGTCGACCTGCGCGCACTGGCACTGCCCGAGCTGCGTGGCACCATCGCCCTGGTGCCCCAGGAAACCGCGATCTTCGCCGGCACCGCCGCGGACAACATCCGCTTCGGACGGCAGGACGCGAGCGACGCGGAAGTGCACGCCGCCGCCCACGCCGCCGAGGCCCACGAGTTCATCAGCGACATGCAGGGCGGCTATGCCGCCGAGCTCGGCGAACGCGGCGTGCGCCTGTCCGGTGGCCAGCGCCAGCGCATCGCCATCGCCCGCGCGATTTTGCGCGATGCGCCGCTGCTCCTGCTGGACGAAGCCACTTCCGCACTCGACGCCCAGTCCGAGGCGGCGATCCAGCAGGCCCTGCAGCGCCTCGAGCAGGGGCGCTCGACCCTGGTGATCGCCCACCGCCTCGCGACGGTGCAGCGCGCCGACCGCATCGTGGTCATGGACGGCGGCCGCATCGTCGCCCAAGGCACACACGAGAGCCTGCTTGCCGAGGGCGGCCTGTACGCGGAGCTGGCGCACCTGCAGTTCGTCGCCTGAGGGATCGGCGATGGCTTGGGGCCACGGAGAGTCTCCTTGGCTTCCCAGCTCGATTGCGTTCGAAGCTGCGTGCCGCCGGGCGCGCAGGCGGTTTGCCGAGGATCCGTGTCAAGAGGCAAGCGACCCCGCATTTTTGTGATCCGCGACGTCCCGGGGGAGCGCGGCGCGGCTTGGGTTGCCAGTCCAAGCAGGTTTGGGTGTCGGAAAAGCTTACACATCAGACAATGTTCTGGCGGCCAATCCCAGGCGGCATTTATGTAAATCAACAACATCGCGCCTTGGCATGGGAGGTGCTTTACCTTCCTGGACGTGTGCTGTCGAATGATGTTGCAAACGTCGGGTACGTGCATCCAGGTGTGGCAACTAATAATTACCTTACAGGGGAAGAGACATGAACAATCACATGCGGAACAGAGGGCGAACAGCACGCATGCGGTCGCTGTTGGCTGCAGTCGGATTGTTGGCGGGGATGGGCGTGGCAGCCACGGCAGGCGCGACCGCCATCCTTTCCGCCACGGTCGGCGGCGCTCCCGCGGGTGCCGACCACTATGAGACGTTCGACTCGCTCGTACCCGGCAGCGCAGGCGGCACGATGCCAAGCGGACTCGTGGTCTCCTTCGCATCCGACGCCGGGGCCGTGCAAGGCTCCGTAGGCGGCAAGTACGCGGCGCCTTTCCTGTCCGGCAACAACGGCGTCAACTTTGGTGGCCAGCCGGACGGCGCCGATGCCACGACCTACCTGACCAGCGGCTCCACCAACGCCTCCCCCGGCGCCGCGGCGACGCTGGCATTCCCGGGCCTGCAGATGTACATGGGTCTGTTGTGGGGATCCGTGGACAGGGACAACACGCTGACGTTCTACAACGGCGCCACGATGATTGACATGTTCACAGGCCATGACGTCACCGCCCTGGCGAACGGAGATCAGGGCGCGGCGGGCACGTTCTACGTCAACATCAATTTCAGCTCGCCGTTCGACCGCGTTGTCGCAACCAGCCCGTCGTATGCCTTCGAGTTCGACAACGTCGCGTTCAGTACCAGGCCGATCGGGGTACCCGAACCGGGCGTCGCTGGCATGTTTCTGCTGGGACTCCTCCTTCTCGGGTCGGGCTGCTGGCTCAAGAGGCGTGAAGCACGTCTGGGCTGAACACGCTCATCAACCTGACAAAAAGCGTCCCGGCTGAACGGGACGCTTTTTTTTGCCTACCGGTCCATGTGGCTGTCCTGGCCACCCGTACAAGGGCAAGGCGGCAACACGCCCACGAACCCAGGGGCGGTGCCGCGGAGCGGCAGCCGATGCGCAGGCCCTCCAGGCCGTCCCGGCGAAGCCGCAGCAGCGTTTGCATTTCCACGATCCGGACCCTAGCCTCGTGCGCTGGTTTGGCGTTGTGATCACCATGTCCATCGTTCTCACTCCCTTTGCCCGCACCCGCCTGTTCCCGCACGACCCTCGCCGCAGTGCCATCCAGGATTGCAGTGCGGAGGCATTCGAGCGGCACCTGAACACCGAAACCCCGCTGGCGGTGCTGCAGGGCTACGCGCCGTTCTGCCGGCTGCACGTGTACCGCAACTGGACGTCCACGCGTTGCACCGTCGTGCCCATCACCGACGCCAACCGCCACCTGTTGCGCTCGGCCTACGAGGCCCGTACGCGCGAGGAACTGCCGGTGCTGGTGCGCTGGTTCGAGGGCATCGAGCCACCGGTCGCCAGCTATCTGCTGCCGATCCTGTACAGCCGCGGACAACTTGCCGAGGAAGGTTCGCCCATCGACGCCGATTGGGGCGTGGTCGGTTGCCTGTATACCGTGCAGCCTGAAGAAATCCCGATGGTACCGATCACCATGTTGCGCAATGCGCTTGGCGTCGCCGAAGGTGGCTCAGGCGTGCCACTGGATCGCGACGCCTACCGGCGCGCGGTGATGTTCTGGGAAGCGCACGCCAACTGGCGCTAAGCGCGACTCTACTTGCCGACCTGGGCGGCCAATTGCGGCGGATAGCGGTCACCCTCCACTGGCAGCGCCGCGAATGACGCACCCAGTTGCGCAACCTCGTCATCACCCAGCTCGATCTCCACCGCGGCAAGGTTCTCCTTGAGACGAGACAGGCGCGTGGTGCCGGGGATAGGCACGATCCACGGCTTCTGCGCCAGCAGCCAGGCCAGGGCGATCTGGGCCGGCGTCGCGCCCCGGTCGGCGGCAAAGTGGCCGAGCGTATCGACCAATACCTGGTTTGCCCTGCGCGCAGCCGGCGCAAAGCGCGGCAGGTCATTGCGGAAGTCATTGGCAGCAAACACCGTGTCCGCGCCGATCCTGCCGGTGAGGAAACCGCGGCCCAGCGGACTGAACGGCACGAAGCCAATCCCAAGTTCCCCGCAAACGGCCAGGATGCCCTGCTCGGGCTCGCGCCACCACAGCGAGTACTCGCTTTCCAGCGCCGTGACCGGCTGCACTGCATGTGCGCGCCGGATCGATGCCTCCCCAGCCTCGGAAAGCCCAAAGTGCCCGACCTTGCCTTCGACAATCAGCTCGCGGACCGTTCCCGCCACGTCCTCCATCGGCACGTCAGGATCCACCCGATGCTGGTAGAACAGGTCGATGCGATCCGTGCGCAGGCGCCGCAGCGATGCTTCGGCGACCGCCCGGATGTGCTCGGGCCGGCTGTCCATCCCGGATGCAAGATCGCCCGTCTTGAAACCGAATTTGGTGGCGATCACCACCTGGTCGCGGATCGGCGCCAGCGCCTCGCCCACCAGCTCCTCGTTGGTATACGGACCGTAGACCTCGGCCGTATCGAACAGGGTGACGCCGCAATCCGCCGCGTCGCGGATCAGGCCAATGGCGTCGTGCCTGGCAAGGCCCGCACCGTAATCGGAGTTCAGCCCCATGCAGCCAAAGCCAAGGGCCGAGACCGTGAGTCCGCTGCGGCCGAGGGTGCGCTCGCGCATGGCGCGCTCCTGGGAAAAAGGGAACAAGATGGGACGATGGTAAATCCAAGGCGCCATCTATCGCGCCGATCGAAAAAAGCGAATGGCTTACCGATTCCATTGCAGGCACACTCGACAGGGTATCGCCCCTCGCCGGAATCCGGCCCGCCATCAGCACAAGGAGGCAATCCATGTCCAACGACAAGAACCAGCCCGAAGGTGGCTCGACCACTGGAAGCGGCGCTCCCGCCGTCAGCGACCGCAACTCGCTGACCATCGGCCCGAATGGCCCGATCCTGCTGCACGACGTGCATTTCCTGGAGCAGATGGCGCACTTCAACCGCGAGAAGGTGCCGGAGCGCCAGCCGCACGCCAAGGGTGCCGGTGCGTTCGGCGTCTTCGAGACCACCGCTGATGTGTCCAGGTACACGAAGGCCGCGCTGTTCAAAAAGGGCGCCAAGACCGACATGCTGGCGCGCTTCTCCACCGTCGCCGGCGAATCGGGCAGCCCGGACACCTGGCGCGACGTGCGCGGCTTCTCGCTGAAGTTCTATACCGACGAAGGCAACTACGACCTGGTCGGCAACAACACGCCGGTGTTCTTCCTGCGCGACCCGATCAAGTTCCCGCACTTCATCCGCAGCCAGAAGCGCCTGCCGGACTCGGGCCTGCGCGACAACCACATGCAATGGGACTTCTGGACGTCCAACCCGGAAACCGCCCACCAGGTCACCTACGTGATGGGTGAACGCGGCCTGCCGCGCACCTGGCGCGAGATGAACGGCTACGGCTCGCACACCTACATGTGGATCAACGCCAAGGGCGAGAAATTCTGGGTGAAGTACCACTTCCACACCCGCCAGGGCATGGCCTTCTTCAACAATGCCGAGGCCGCCGCGATGGCCGGCGAGAACGCCGATTTCCACCGCGCCGACCTGTTCGACGCGATCAGGCGCGGCGATTTCCCGGTGTGGGATCTGTCGGTGCAGGTGATGCCGTACGCCGAGGCCAAGGACTACCGCTTCAACCCGTTCGACCTGACCAAGGTCTGGCCGCACAAGGACTACCCGCTGATCAAGGTCGGCACGATGACCTTGAACCGCAACCCGGAGAACTTCTTCGCCCAGATCGAGCAGGCGGCGTTCTCGCCGGGCAACACGGTGCCGGGCATCGGCCTGTCGCCGGACAAGATGCTGCTCGGCCGCGCCTTCGCCTACGCCGACGCCCAGCGCAACCGCATCGGCACCAACTTCCACCAGCTGCCGGTGAATCAGCCCAAGGTGCCGGTGAACACGTACATGTTCGACGGCCAGATGACCTACCACCACAGCGGCAACGCGCCCGTGCACGCGCCCAACAGCGGCGGCCGACCGTGGTCCGACGACACCGGCCCGGTGGAGAACGGCTGGGAAGCCGACGGCGGCATGGTGCGCAGCGCGTACACCCTGCATGCCGAGGATGACGATTTCGGCCAGGCCGGCACCCTGGTGCGCGAGGTGTGGAACGATGCCCAGCGTGCGCAGTTCGTCGACCAGGTCGCCGGCAGCCTGCTGGGTGGCGTACGCAGCCCGGTGCTGGAACGCGCCTTTGCCTACTGGAAGCACGTGGACGCCGGGATTGGCCAGCGCATCGAGGAGAAGGTGCGCGCCGGCATGGCGCCAGAACCAGCCGGAGGCATGGGCGAGCGCTGACCGCGATCGGCGGCAGTCGATCGGGTCACCTTCGCCCTGCTGATTTTCCCGCGGCATCGCCGACAATCTGACTGGCACGCCCGGCAGTGGGTACCTGGCGGGGATGCATTGTAATGGCCGGGTTGTACCTGCCACCTGATCAGGAATCCGCAGATGGGCCTGTCACCTTTCCACCTCGCCATCCCCGTCGATGACCTCGCCGCGGCCCGGCACTTCTACGGCGAGGTGTTGGGCCTCGCGGAAGGCCGCTCGAGCGCGCACTGGGTGGACTTCGATTTCCATGGACACCAGTTGGTGATCCACCAGCATCCCAAGACGCCGGCGCAAGTCCACACCCACACCAACCTGGTGGATGGCGACGCCGTGCCAGTGCCGCATTTCGGCATCGTGCTCGGCTGGGAGCAATGGGAGGCGCTGGCCGCGCGGCTGAAATCCTCGGGCATCCGCTTTGCCATCGAGCCGCACGTGCGCTTCCGCGGGCAGGTCGGCGAGCAGGCCACGATGTTCCTGTTCGATCCCTGCGGCAATGCCCTGGAATTCAAGGCGTTCAAGGACCCGGACCAGCTGTTCGCACACTGAGCGGCCAGGCGCCCCATGGCTGTGGCAGGGTGCCTGGCCCGTTGCCAGAACCGCAGTGACATCTGCCGGTGCTAGCCTGTAGCCATCGCGCGCCCACACGCGGATGCCACCCGGCGCGGAGTGGCACGGCAGCCGCGCCCCTGATCCGGAGGATGCCCAGGATGTTTGCAGCCTATTGGTTGGAGCGTTGGCACGAGGGCCGCATTGGCTGGCACCACGGCAAGCCACTGCCGTTGTTGATGAAGTACTGGCCCGCGTTGGAGATACCGCCGCGCACCAGGGTGTTGGTGCCGTTGTGCGGCAAATCCGCGGATCTCCTCTGGCTGGCCGCGCAGGAATGCCTGGTGCTTGGCGTGGAATTGTCGCCGCTGGCTGTGGAGCAGCTGTTTGCCGAGAATCAGCTGACACCCCGCTCACGACACGAGTCCGATGGTGTGCATTGGACTGCTGGCTCGCTCGAGATCATCAACGGGGACATCTTCGACGTGGACGCGGATACGCTGGACAGCTGCGGCGCCTTCTACGACCGCGCCGCCCTGGTCGCGCTGCCGGCACCGATGCGTGAGCGCTACGTGCAGGAGATCTACGGCAAGCTGCCCGGTGGCTGCCGCGGCCTGCTGATCACCCTGGGCTATCCGCCGGGCGAGATGGACGGGCCGCCGTTTGCAGTCGACGACGCCGAGGTGCACCGCCTGTTCGACGCCGAGTGGCATGTCGAGCTGCTCGAGCGCGAGGACATCCCGACGACCCAGCCGCCCTTCGCCGCACAGGGCGTGACCGCCCTGCAGCAAGCCGCCTACCGCCTGGTCAAGCGCACCGACTGAGACTCAGGACTCGCGCAAGGCGGTGGTGACTGGCAGGCGCGCGGCGCGGACCGCCGGGAACAGGCCGCCTATGAAACCAATCGCCAGCGCCCACTTCAGGCCTTCCCCAAGCAGCTGGGGCGACACCCGGAAGCGGAATACCACCTGGGTGAAGCCGCTCAGCGTCGAGGTGGAATAACCGTTGAATACCAGCCACGCGACCAGCGCGCCCAGCACGCCGCCGGCCAGCGCCAGCAGCATGGTCTCCAACATCACCGACACCACCACGGGCAGGCCGCGAAAGCCAATCGCGCGCAGCGTGGCGATCTCGCGTGCGCGCCCGGCCACGGCGGCAAACATGCAGTTGAGCGCCCCGAACACCGCACCCACGGCCATGATGATGCCCACAGTCAAGCCCACGACGCGGATGACCTTGGCCAGTCCCGCCGATTGCTTGGCAAAATAATCCCTGGTGGTCGAGGCTTCCACTTTCAACTTTGGATCGGAGAGCAATGCAGCCTTGAAGCGGTCGAACGCATCGGCGCCGGTGAGCCTGACCAGTACGGATTCAGCGCTGTTGCCACGGCGATAGGCTGAAGCCACGGTATCGCGATCAGCCCACAACTCCGAATCGTAGGCGTCGCCGGAAGCAAACACGCCCACGACTTTCCAGGACTCCGGACCCAGCTTCACCTCATCGCCAATATCCATGCCGGCGAATTGCCCCGCGGCACCCTCGCCCACATCGAGCTCGCGCAGGCCAGGCGTGAACTTGCGCCCGGCAATGATCTTCAAGTCCGGGCGCAGTACCCAGCCTGCGTTGCCGATGCCGCGCAGTTGCGCATTGGCATCATCATTGGAGCCCTTCTGCCGGACGTTTGCGGCCACGACCAGCTCAGCCGACACCAGCGGCTTGCCGCTGGCATCACGCGCAATGCCGGGCGCCTGCCCGATCGCCAGCACATCATCGCCCACCAGCACCGAGGCCGATTCCGCCGCCGAACCGCCGCGCAGCACGATCGCGGTGTCGCTGCGGCCGCCACTCTCCAGCGTGGCCGTCAGCCCTTCGCCCATGGCCAGCAGCGCCACCAGCACGGCCACCACGCCGGCAATCCCGATCACGATCACCGACGAGGAGCCGGCGCGTTGCCGCATCGTGCTCACCCCGACCCAGGTCACCGAGGCCGCCTGACGACCACTGCGCGACAGCGCCAGCCACAGGCCAAACACCAGCACCAGGGCGACGACACCAAACCACGGCAGCCTGGTCCACACCCCCATGGCCACGATCAGCAGCAGCACCAGGCCCAGGTTCACCAGCAATTTTCTCATGGTGGAATCCTCCTCAGCGGCCGCTGAGCGCATCGACGATGTTCAGGCGCATGGCACGCCACGCGGGAATCCAGCCCACCAAGACCCCGATGGCAAGCATCAAGCCGATGCCGAGCAGCCAGGTATCGGCACCCAACGCCTGCACCGGCACCATGCCGCCGCTGGCCGCGCCAATGGCCGGCACGATGAGCGAGACCAGGCCCAGGCCAACCACCCCGCCGAGCAGCAGCAACAGGACGCTTTCGGCCAGCACCATGGCCTGCACCGCGCGACTGGTAAAACCAATGGTCTTCAGCACGGCCAATTCCGCCGTGCGTTCGCGCACCGCCTGCATCATGGTGTTGCCGGTCAGCAGCAGCAGGGTGAAGAACACCGCACCCATGATCGAAACCACGATCATGCCGATGTTGACCAGTTGCTTGATGAACGAGGCCTGGAACGACTGCTCGGTCTGCGCCTTGGTTTCATGGTCGGAATTGGCCGAGATCGCGTCGATCGCCCTGGCCACCGCGTCGGCATGCACCGGGTCGGCCACCTTGACCACATACCAGTGCACCGTGCCGGAGCCGAACGCGTTGTTCTCGTCGAAGTATTTCCAGTGGAACAACAGCAACTGCTCACGGCCGGCATCCTGCTCGTGCTTGGCGTGGAATATGCCTTCAATATCGAACGTCCAGGTGTTGCCACCGGAGGCCCTGGACGGAAAGATCGTCGACTGCAACGGGATCTTGTCGCCGACCTTCCAGCCATACTTTTTCGCCAGCGCGGCGCCCACCACCGCGCCCGTGCGGGTACGTTGCCAAGCCGCACGCTGGTCGGCAGGCAGCACGATCTCGGGATACAGATCAAGGTAGTCTGGGCTCACCGCAAAGCTGATGACCTGGTTGGACGGATCCTGATAGACCCCACCAAACCAGTTCGCCGTCGCCACCGCAGTCACCCCGTCCACGGCGGCGATGCGCGCCCCCAGGCTCTCCGGCAACGGATTCTGGATCGACATGCGCGAGTTGACGATGAGTCGCCCGGCACCATCCACACTGTCGCCGGCACTGAAGGCCACGCGCACCGCGTTGAGCAGGCCGAACAAGAGGAACGCGGCGATGATGGAGACCAGGGTGAGAAACGTGCGGGTCTTGCGCCGGAACAGCGCCGCCCAGATCAGGTGCAGGTATTTCATGGCCGACAACCTCGCGGACGATCGAGCCAGACCACATTCCCCGATGGACGCCGATACGGCGCTGGAATCGGCGATGGTGCGCCGCGCGCAACGCCGTCGCGTCTCACGCGGGCGCCCCTTCCTGTTCGACCAGCGTGCCCTTGTCCAGGTGCAGGGTATGCGTAGCGTATTCGGCGGCTTTCGGATCGTGGGTGACCATGACGATGGTCTTGCCGTGCTCGCGATTGAGCTGCTGCAGCAGGCCCAGCACATCCTCGGCGGATTGGCGGTCCAGGTCGCCGGTCGGCTCGTCGCACACCAGCAGCGCCGGGTCGGAGACGATCGCGCGGGCAATCGCCACGCGCTGTTGCTGGCCGCCGGACAATTCGCCGGGCTTGTGGCTGGCGCGGTCGGCCAGGCCCACCAGTTGCAGCGCAATGGCGGCATTGTTGCGCCGCTGTGCACCCGACAAGCGGGTCAGCAGCAGCGGCAGCTCCACGTTGCGTTGCGCCGAAAGCATCGGCATCAGGTTGTAGAACTGGAAAATGAAACCCACGTGTGAGGCGCGCCATTTCGCCAGCGCGCCACCGCCAAGCTGGTCGATGCGCTGGCCGGCCACGGTGATGCTGCCCGCCGTCGGCGTATCCAGGCCACCAATCAGGTTGAGCAGCGTGGTCTTGCCCGACCCCGATGGCCCCATCAGCGCAAGGAAATCGCCCTCGGCGATATTCAAGTCCACATGATGCAACACCTCGACCCTCTGCTTGCCACGCTCATAGGTCTTGGCCAGGTTGTTGACTTCAATCAAGTTGCCCATGACATCCTCCGACAGGATGAATCTTGCGGGAACCTGCTCGTCGACCGGCGGCCCTGGGGCCAAGGCAATCCGGCACGATGCGGGAGTGCTACAGCTTTCGTTCCTCGACGCGTGCGCCGTCACGCAAGTTGGCAGGCGGGGTGAGCACCACCCGGTCGCCTGGGTCCACGACATCCGGCAACAGGCGCAAATCCCCATAGGCCTGGGTCGCGGGCCGTACCACGCGCTGCTGCGCCCGACCTTCCTCGACCACGAACACCACATCCCGATCACCACGGCGCACGATGGCCCTGGCCGGCACCAGCACGCCTCTGGGTGTCTGGCTGACTCCGCCTGGTTTTGCCGCCTGCTCCAGAAACGACACGCGTACGCCCATCTCCGGCACGATGCGCGCGTCCTTCTGCTCCAGCGCCACACGTACCTTGATGGTCGCCTTGCCGCGGTCGGCCGTGGGCACGATGGCGATGACATGGGCGGGAATCTTCCAGTCCGGATAGGCGTCCAGCACGGCCTCGGCCGGCATGCGCGGCGTCACCCGGCCGATATAGGCCTCGTTGACGTCGACATCCACCTCCAGCGAGCCCATGTCCACGATGGTGCCGATGCCGGTGCGGGTGAAGCCGCCACCGGCAGAAAACGGCGACACGATTTCACCCACCTGGGCGTCCTTGGTGGTGATCACGCCGTCAAACGGTGCGCGGACCACGCAATAGCTGAAGTTCACCCGCGCCTCGGCCACCTGCGCCTCGGACACTGCCAGCTGCTTTTGCTGGGCGGCGAGCTGTGCACGCGTGCTGTCCACCAGTGTGGCCGCCTGCTCGGCGGCCTGTTTGGCCACCAGATTCCGCCCGGCCAGGCTCTCCAGGCGTGCGGCATCATGCGTGTTCTGCGTCAATTGGGCACGATACTGGGTCACCAGTGCACCGGCAGCGGCAGCCTGTGCGATCGCGGCATTGAGCGCGGCCTTGTAACCACTGTCATCGAGACGGGCGAGGACCTGGCCGGCACGCACGTGGTCGCCCTCCTCGATCAGCACGTCGGTCAACGTTCCGGTGATCTGCGCCGAAACCGTGGCCTGACGCCTGGCGGTCACATAGCCGGTAGCCTGCAGCACGGCACTGGCATCGCGGTCGGCGCCCGGCGCCACGGCCGTTGCGGTCTGCACCGTGATCGCACGCTGGCCAAACCACCACCAGGTGCCCGCAAGTGCCGCCACCAGGGCCGCCAGGATGGCCAGCGCCACCCAAAGCCAACGCTGTGGATTCGGCCGGCCGTCGCCACGCTGATCCCGGTCGATGCGCAACTGCTTCAGTAGCTCGGCGTTGTCCACGCACACTCCTGGGCGATGCTGGCAGGGCCACTGGGCCGACTTGACCCACGGACGCCAGCGGCACCTTATTACACCAACAAGCTTGCTGTCATGACCGGCTGTTCCACCCGGCAACGTACAGGCGGCTTTCCTGGTGCGCATTTCCGGGATCGGATTTTGCTACGCTCTGCACCATGAGCTACGCCTTCACGCCGCTTCCGATCCCCAGCCTGCCGATCCAGGGGAGCGACCAGCGCTATCCGGTGCACCGCATCTTCTGCATCGGGCGGAACTACGCCGAGCATGCGCGGGAAATGGGCGTAGCACCGGAAGCCGGGACGCCGATGTTTTTCTGCAAGCCGGCCGACGCGATTGTCACCGACGGCACCGATGTCCCCTATCCCCCGCTGACGTCCGAGCTGCACCATGAGGTGGAAATGGTGGTGGCGCTGGGTGGTGGTGGCCGTGACATTGCCGTGGCCCGCGTACCGGAGCTGATCTTCGGCTATGGCGTCGGCCTGGACCTGACCCGGCGCGACCTGCAGCGCCAGGTCAAGGCCAAGGGTCATCCCTGGGACATCGCCAAGGGCTTTGACCACTCCGCGCCGCTGTCTGCGTTGCAACCTGCAAGCGCTGCCCATGTGGATGGACGAACCGTACTTCGCCTGGGCGTCAACGGCACCCTGCGCCAGCAGGCCACGCTGGCGGAGATGATCCATGACGTGCCGGCCATCGTCGCGGCGCTGTCGACGCTGTTCGAGCTGCATGCCGGCGACCTGGTCTTCACTGGCACCCCCTCGGGCGTTGCGGCGCTGCAACGCGGCGACGAATTGCACGCCGAACTCGTCGGCGTGGCCGAGCTCCGCACCCGCATCGTCTGAGGCGGGTTTGACGCAGTGCTGTCGCTTGCCGCGGCGAAGCGGTACATTCCGGGCGCCACCAGGCACAACC
>Ga0209941_1000303_pt1 | contig 71684 bp, 71 predicted proteins | sample ThiBiot_300_plan_FD_183945 | JGI IMG/M metagenome (GOLD analysis project Ga0209941, IMG submission 183945) | Wastewater bioreactor microbial communities from Cape Town, South Africa - Thiocy_solids_1 (SPAdes) | ecosystem: Engineered > Bioremediation > Thiocyanate > Unclassified | place: South...
GCTTTTGCAACATAAAAGGAAAGCGGGGCACTCCCCCCGAATTTGAAACAACTGTTTTTACGCTTGTAAACCTTTACCACAAAGGGATACAGCCATTTTTAACCCGATTTTAGTCGGACAACAATGATTTCAATTTTAAAAAAAAGAACAGGCAAAATTTTGAAAGACAAGCATTCATCAGGCTACATCTTCTGAATGCTGTGTTCAATAACAATTGATTAACCAATTGTTTTGTGCCTTGTTGCTGAAGCGTTTCAGGTGTACTGAAACGATTGTTCTGCGGGCATTTTTGCTTCAGACACAGCACAGCGCCTGTTATTCTATAACTTTGCCCAGCCTTTTTTCTTCTGCTGCTAATGGTATTGCACTATAGAAACCTTCACTTTAAAACAATGTATATGAAATACGAAAATTTGCAAACCCCTTTCTCAAAAGCATTTCTAACAGGCGTTTTTGTGGGCATTGTCAGCACATTTATTTGCTTAACCTATAACCTCATTTACCGGGCCGAAACCGGATTTGTACCTACGGATATTATCAATGTAGCTTCTATTATTTTTGGCGTGAATATACTTTTCATTTTAATTGGGCTGGTTTACTTTGGACTTACAAAAGCATCGGGGAAAGGAGAACTGGCTTTTATTATCCTCTTTTCGCTCCTAACCGTTTTTTTTGCCTGGCAGGCAGAAGGGGTAACCCGTTCTGTAAATCATGAGATGACTGTGCAATTCAGAGGTTTATTGCTGGGTGTTATCATCATTATGGGCATCGGCGCTACTTTTCTTCTTCCTGTGCTATTCCACAGCAAAGGGTTTGAGAAAAACATTTTATAAAATGATGTGATCAAATGCTCAAAACAATGAAGCAAAGTATTTACCCGTAACAGTATAAAAAAAGTGCCGGCGTATACACATACGGCCAGCACTCTCTGCATTTCATATCAATCACCGGATCTGTCCTCTAATAATGCCGGGGGGACTAAAATTGGAATGCGCATTCACATAAGCTGGTTCATTTAAAAGAAAATCATACTGTTCATCAGTGAGTTCGGTTACGATGTTCTGCCCAAAATCTGCGAGGGTATGGCATAAAAAAATTCTAACCGGCCCGTTTTCACCGGCAGCGCCGGCATGCACATGAGAAAATCGTAAAACATCGCCGCTTTCCAATTGTTGAACAATTACTTTTGAATACAACTTTTTACTGGCGCTTACCCGCAAATGTGCAAGGCCTTTTGTTGTGGTGGAAACAGCGGGCACTTCATTATCCCCGCTGAGTTGAACCACCATGTTGAGCACGTAAGGTCCGCTGCCATTGGCTTCTCTGTCGGCCATTTGCATGGTATTTGCAGTAACATCATCGTGCATTAAATTGCTTTTGGTACAGGAAAAAAGCGTTATGCTTACAAACATAAGCGTGTAACCAAACATGTTCTTTTTCATGATGTAATCTTTAATTGTTAATAAATAGAACTTCAGATACCATTCATAGAAAAGGAATAATGGAGGGATGGGATATTAAATTACAATAAAATCCTGCCGGACGCAAGTTTCCGGCGGTTCATTTTGGATATACGATGAAATCCCGCTGAAGGTTGCGCAAGCCGGTACTATTTATGGTTGTTGTAAAGGTTTCGCAGGCTGATACGACTGATGCGGGATACCGACAGATGGGTTTTTTTAGATTGGCTGCCAGCGCAATAAGCCAGTAAAATATATTTTTTGTAAAAATGAATGGCGGTATAACAATACCAGCCATCGGGGTTATGCTCAATTGTTTTACTGTTTTGCCAGGTTTTTCCTTCATCCTTTGAAACAGCGATATTCAGCGGTGTACGCTTATCTCTGATTGCAGGGTCATTGCCATCATTATTGTTCCATACCAAAACCAGATCTCCGGTTGCGGGAATCCTTGCAACAGAAGCAGGCGAGAGGGGAGATTTAATATTCGCCGGCTCAATATGGCTCCAGGATTCCCCCCGGTTGTTTGAGCGCGAGAATTGCTGGAAGCCACCGCTGGCCCTGATAAACATCATAACTGAACCGTCACTGAGTTCCACCACCCCAGGTTCCTGGGTAAGGGTAGCTGTGCTGTCGGGCACCTGTCCGCCTTCTTTCCAGTTCATGCCATTGTCATCCGAATAATAACTATGCAATGTGGCTTTGTTATGCCATTCTACACCCGGCGCCGCATGTAAAGCTACTGCCATCAGCAACCTTCCATTTTGCAGTTGGATGACGCGGTTATTGTTTAAAACAAAATATCCTTTTTTATCTTTGATACACGCAACCGGCTCGCTCCATGTTTCGGCTTCATCGGTTGAAATGCGCATCAGCGGAATACAATCCTGTTCCGAATTCTTACGCAGGTAGAACAAGGCGATATTGCCGTTTTGCAGCCGCAGCAAAGAAACCGACATCACATTCATGTTGCCTTCGTTTTCAATAATGCGTTTATCTTCCCGCGTCCAGGTTTTTCCTCCATCATCCGAGAATCTTCCTGCCAGGTAAGCAGGAGCGTGATCGCTGGTAGAGGTACCGGTATAGTGTGTATAAATAAAAAGAATACGCCCGCTTTTTAAGGTAATGAAATCTCCTTCGCTGTTGCGGGGATTGTTAGCGCCTGGATCAAGTTGAAGCGCTACGTGTTTTTTAATATTTATATCGTCAATAACAGATTTTTGGGCAACCGGTTTGCAATTTGCAAGAAATATGGTTGCGAACAGGAGATAAAATATATTTGGCAATTTGTTCATAAGAAAACTACATTCGGCAGTCGTGTAAATTTTAACGGTATTGTCTTATCAGTGCGGGCCTTTGGGTTATTTCGTGATAGCAGATCGCATTTTCACTGAAATAATGAAGTACCATACTTTTGCGGGTTTTCTCTTTGTCAGGATGGGGATCGCCGCCATGAAAGAGGTTGGCGTGCCATATGATCAAGTCTCCTTTTTTTGCAAGAAACTTTACCTTCTCTAATTTTTGTTCTTTGATTCTTTCCGCTATCATTTTCTCATAATCAGCATAGGATTTATTTCCCAGGAAAAATGCATTTCCTTCATTGCCGTAATCGCTATTCAAATAATAGGGCAGCTTATGACTGCCGGGATAATAATGCAAAGGCCCATTTTCATCTGTAATATCCTCCAGCGCAATCCAAACACCCAATAGTCTGCCTAAGGGAAAAGTAGTCATATGGATACTGTCGGAATGCGTTGCCTGTTCACTGCCTGTTAAAAAGTTAATGCTTTGAAAAAGTATGGCTTTGCCTCCGAGCAAAACAGAAAGCACTTCTTTAAGTTCCTCATCGTTGCCGGTATTCCATATCAAGCTGGAAGCATGAATGGCAAACATGATTTTATTGCGCTCATTTAACTTCATTTTTCCCTGTTTCAGCAACCCGCTGATTTCGGCATTAATAGTCTCTGCCTGTTGAATAGAGAGGTACTTGTCAATAATGGCAAATCCTTTGTCATCAAAAGAAAGGAGATTTTCTTTGGCGCGATCACTTATGCTGCTGAAAAGTGCGCATGCTGCAAGTTTTTGTTTATCTGTTGTAATGCTTTCAGATAACTCTTTCGGTAGTCCGGTAAAATCTTTGCTCGACAGGGAAGAATAATATTTTTTCTTTAATCCTAATTTTTTCAACAATGGCACATTATGCGCCAGTTGATTTTCATGAAAGAAGTTGTATATAGAATATACCAGTTTGGTACGTTTGATGAGTTGTATCATATTCAGTTGTCAATAAAATGAGCGGTTTGCAACCTGTCTCAATACAAAACCACTTCTTCCTTATCCCATTCCACCTTTACTTTTTGAGAAATGATAGAGTCTATGGCTTTGCCGCAATAATCGGGTTGTATGGGCAATTCGCGGCTGAAGCGGCGGTCAATCAATACACACAACTCCACCTGATCAGGGCGGCCAAAGGCAAGCAGCGCATCTAATGCTGCTCGAATGGTTCTGCCTTTATGCAGCACATCATCAATAAGCACTACTTTTTTGTCTTCAATTGAAAATGGAATATCAGTTTTGTTGGCTTCATGCAATTCGCTCCGTACATCATCGCGGTAAAAAGTAATATCTAATTTGCCATAATCCATAGAAACCGAAGGAACCAGGTGGCGGATATGAGCTGCTATCCTGTCACTCAAAAAAACTCCGCGGGGCTGAATGCCGATCAATACAGTATTGTTCAGATCGTTATGGCGTTCAATGATCTCATACGCCAGGCGCTGTATGGTGAGGTTTAACTGGTAAGGATCGAGAATGGTTTTCAATGCATGAATATTTTTGACAGCGAATGTAACTTATTTTTCATCTAAAAAAGAGTAGCTATAATCTACAGGTGGATTAAAAGTTTCTTTAATGGTTCTGGCGCTTAGCCAACGGTACAAATTCAACATGCTGCCGGCTTTATCGTTGGTGCCACTCGCCCTTGCACCGCCAAAAGGCTGCTGACCTACCACTGCACCTGTAGGTTTATCATTAATATAAAAATTACCGGCCGCATGGCGCAATTTATTTGTAGCCAGTTCTACCGCGGCCCGGTCTCTCGCAATCACCGACCCTGTTAATCCATAAGGTGAAGTTTCATCTACCAACTGCAATGTTTCTTCAAACTTGCCGGCATTGTATACATATATAGTTAGCACCGGTCCAAAAATTTCTTCACACATAGTAATATACTTCGGATCCTTTGCTTCTATTACCGTGGGCTGAATAAAATAGCCCTTGCTCTTATCGCATTTACCACCCACCAGTACCTCAGCTTTCTTGTCCTTTTTTACATTATCAATATATGATTTGATCTTATCAAAAGCTTTTTCATCTATAACCGCGTTAATGAAATTCGAAAAATCTTCCACTGTTCCCATTTTAAAACTTTTCACGCCATCCACCAATCTTTTTTTCACTTCATCAGCAATATTATTGGGAATATAAGCTCTTGAAGCAGCGGAGCATTTTTGCCCCTGGAATTCGAATGCCCCGCGCAGCAAAGCAGTAGCAACCACGGCAGCGTCGGCGCTTTTATGTGCGATAACGAAATCCTTGCCCCCCGTTTCGCCTACAATACGGGGATAACTTTTATAAGAAGCAATATTTTCTCCTATGCTCTTCCATATGGTATTGAATACACCTGTAGATCCTGTAAAATGTACACCGGCGAAATCACGGTGCGTAAAACAAATCTTTCCCAGCGTTGGGCCATCTACATAAATCAAATTGATCACACCATCTGGTAAACCGGCTTCCTTTAAAATGCGCAGGAACATTTGAGCGGCAAAAACCTGTGTGTTGGCGGGTTTCCAGACTACCACATTGCCGCACATAGCTGCCGACGTGGGCAGGTTGCCGCCAATGGCTGTAAAATTAAAAGGAGTAATGGCCAGCACAAAGCCTTCGAGCGAACGCCATTCCATACGGTTATGAATACCTGCCGAACTTACCGGTTGCTGTTTATATATTTCACTCAGGTAATGCACGTTAAACCGTAAAAAATCAATAAGTTCGCAGGCGGAATCAATTTCTGCCTGGTAGGCGTTTTTGCTTTGGCCCAGCATGGTAGTACCGTTCATGTACGAACGGTATTTCATGGCTATAAGATCGGCGGCTTTCAAAAAAATATTCGCCCTGTTCTCCCAGCTCATACCTGCCCATGCCGCTTTGACCGCCAGCGCGGCATCAATAGCCTGCTGTACGTGTTTTTCGGTACCTTCATGAAAATACCCCAATACGTGGCTGATCTCATGTGGCGGATGAATGGCCACTTTCTTCCCCGTTCGAACTTCCTTACTGCCAATATACATAGGGATATCCGCCGTTTCTTTTTTTAGTTCCGACAATGTTTTTTTTAAGATGGCCTTTTCAACGCTGCCTGATGCATAGTTTAGTACGGGTTCGTTAGCCGGTAAAGGATAGCTGAAATAACCTAAGCTCATAACTGTAAAATTGAAGTAATGAATAGATTAATACGCAAAGATAATACAGAATGGGCAGCAGCGAGTGGTGAGTGGTGAAAAGTGAATGGTTGAATTGCTTACCGCTCACTCCTTACTACTTACCACTTCACATCACCTGGAAGCCATAGGCGTAGGGGTCATCTTCAGGATCAATAGTAATGGTATTGTAGCCGTAAATCCTTGCCCAGCCTTCAATACCCGGTCGAATAGCAGGTTTTCCGTGTATGTCCAGTTCTTCCTCAATGGTTCCTGTAAATGTTGAGCCGATGATGCTCTCATGGATAAAAACATCTCCTTTTTTGAGTTTGCCTTTGGCGTGCCATTGCGCCATACGGGCAGAAGTACCAGTGCCGCAGGGACTGCGGTCAATAGCCTTATCGCCGTAAAAAACGGCATTGCGTGCTGTGGCATTTTTATCCAAAACGGCGCCAGTCCATAAAATATGTGAACATCCCTTTATTGAAGGATCATCAGGATGAACAAATTCATATTTTTCGTTGATGCGTGTACGCAATTCCCTTGCCCATGCAATTAATTTATCAGCGGTATAATGTTCCAATCCTTTAAAATGAGGCTGTACGTCTATTATAGCATAAAAATTACCACCATAAGCAACGTCAATTGCCAACTCACCCAATTCCGGACAATCAGCGGTTAATCCTTCCGCGGCCAAAAAAGAGGGGACGTTGATAAGCTTTACAGATTTAATTTTTTTTGCTTCTTGTTTGTAACTGATCTGTACCAGTCCGGCAGGGGTCTCCATGCGTATAAAGCCAGGTATTAGCGGCACAACCAGCCCTTCCTCCAACGCAATGGTTATGGCGCCGATAGTTCCGTGTCCGCACATAGGCAGGCAACCGCTGGTTTCTATAAACAATACGGCTACATCATTCTCCGGGTCATGTGGCGGATATAAAATGCTGCCGCTCATCATATCATGACCACGGGGCTCAAACATCAGTCCTTTTCTTATCCAGTCATAATCCTTCAAAAAATACTGCCTTTTTTCACTCATGTTCGTACCCTGCAAAACAGGACCGCCACCTGCCACGAGACGGACAGGGTTGCCGCAGGTATGCGCATCTATACAGAAAAATGTTTTTTTCATCTTTTGGCTAATACCCCTGTTTATATTGCCGCATTTGTCCATTCATTGTTCACTATTCTCCATATGTTTTGCGGGTTGCTGTTTTTCAGGGCATCGGGTAGCATACTGTCGTTAAAGCCCTGGAAACATACCGGGCGAACCCACCGTTTAATAGCAGTGGTTCCAACTGAAGTAAATCTTGCATCGGTAGTAGCGGGATAGGGGCCGCCGTGTACCATACTGGCACATACTTCAACGCCTGTAGGCACATCATTCAAAATAATCCTTCCTGCCAGCGTTGTTTGCAAATCAATAATATCGTAATTAGCGGCAATATCGGCGTCGGTAGCCATAACGGTAGTGGTTAACTGGCCCTTCAGTTGTTTCAATACCGCTATTAATTCTTCTTTGCTATCACAGCAAACTGCTAAAGAATAAGGACCAAAGACTTCTTCCCGGAAATGCGGGTTTTGTAAAAAGATATCTCCTTTCACTCTGGCTATTGTTGGAAAGGCTTCTCCGTCACCAGCCGTTTGTTTGGATTCCCCTATTTTTTCAATGCCTTTTTGCGATAAGGCCTGGTTCAATGCTTTATTATAGGATGCATGAATACCACTATGCAGCATTTTTTGAGGGATGATTTGCGTGATCTCTGCGCCGAGCAGGTTTAAAAAATTATCCAAAGCCTCACTTTGTACAGCGAGCAGCAATCCCGGATTGGTACAAAATTGTCCCATACCAAGCGTAACTGATGCAGCATAGCTCTTGGCCAATGTAACTGCATTTTGCTTCAGCGTACCCGACAAAAAAACTACAGGGTTGATACTGCTCATTTCCGCGAAAACAGGAATAGGTGTTTCGCGCTGGTTGGCATATTCCCATAGGGCTTTACCTCCGCTAAAGGAACCTGTAAAGCCCACACCGGTTGTGTTGGGGTGTATCACCAGGGCCTTGCCGGCTGTGCTGCCTGAGCCTAATACATGCTGTACGGTATGGGCATGTACACCTGCTTTTGTAATTGCTTTTTGTATGGCTTCAAAAACCAATTGTGAAGTTTTGGCATGGGCCGAATGTCCTTTAATAACTACGGAAGATCCTGAAGCCAGCGCACTGGCTGTATCGCCACCGGCAGTGGAAAAGGCAAAAGGAAAGTTGCTGGCGCCAAAAACCACTACCGGTCCAACGGGCAATAACATTTTACGGGTATCCGGTTTTGCCGGCGTTCTGTTTTTATCTGCGGTATCAATGGCGGCCTCCACCCAGCTTCCTTCTTCAATAAGACGGGCGAACATTTTTAACTGGTTGGTTGTTCGGGTTAGTTCTCCGTTCAAGCGCGGGAGAGGAAGATTTGATTCTTCATGGGCTACCTGTACCAGAGATGCTCTTTCCGCCTCAATTGCTTCGGCTATTTCATTTAAAAAGCCGGCGCGTTGTACAGCACTTAAGGTTTTATAACTATTAAACGCATGCTGCGCGTTTTGCATTACCAAATCTATATCGTTCATTCCTTATTTTTTTGATCCGCCAAGATACGGGATTTTTGGTGAGTGGATGGGCGAATAGTGAATGGTGAGTTGTGAATAGTGTCTCACCAATCTCATTTCGGATATGTTACTCATGCTCCACCGGTAAGCGGACGGGTGGCTAAAGCATCACTGATCACTTTTAGTACACGTTCTCTTTCTGTGCCAACAAGTGCCAGGCGGGGGGCTCTTACATATTCGCTGCCGATACCGGTTTGCGCTTCTGCCAGTTTAATGTATTGAACCAATTTAGGATGAATATCCAATTCGAGCAATGGCATGAACCACCTGTACAGCACTAACGCCTCTTCATATTTCCCGTCTTTTACCAGGCGGTACAGTTCAACGGTTTCGGCCGGAAAAGCACATACCAGCCCGGCCACCAATCCATCGGCTCCAAGAGCCAGTTCTTCGAACGTAAGTGTATCTACACCACAAAGTATTCTGAACCTTTTGCCAAAGCGATTGATCATGCGCGTTACATTGGTTGTATCGCGTGTTGACTCCTTAACCGCTTCAATGTTTTTTACGGCGCTCAGTTCATCAAACATATCCAGCGTGATTTCAATTTTATAATCAATAGGGTTATTATACAGCATAACCGGCATGCCGGTGGAGTTAGCTACAGCGGTAAAGTAAGCAACGGTTTCCCTGTGATCGCTTTTATACCGCATTGGAGGCAGGAGCATTAGGCCGTGAGCGCCCCATGCTTTTGCTAATGCCGCCTGGTGTATCGCTTCACGTGTTGAGCCTTCGGCAATGTTTAAAATTACCGGTACGCGATTCTGAATTTTTTCAACAGCAAATTTTACCAGTCTTTCTTTTTCCTCCACAGTTAATACACTGGCTTCACCAAGGGTACCGCCTAATATAATGCCGCTAACGCCGGCTTCTAATTGTGCATTGAGGTTCTTTTCAAAAAGCGGAAGATCTAATGCATCTTTGGCGGTAAATTTTGTAGTAAGCGCAGGATATACGCCAGTCCATTGAATTGTCATTGGTTATTTGTTAATTGTGTGATTGGTTGTTTAGTTGGGGAGTCAGCCATTATGTTAGCAGCGATCCTGCCAAACACCATACTACCGTACCTCCGTAATAATTTTCCTGGCGACATTTGTATTCCCCCATTTTGCCAGCTCGTGAAGAATTGGCATCAAACTTTTTCCCTTTGTGGTTAATTCATATTCAACTCTTGGAGGGAGTTCTTTGTACTCACTTCTTTTTACCAAAGAATAGGCTTCCAATTCTTTAAGTTCATTTGCCAATACCTTATTGGATATAGCCGGAATGAGTTGGTTTAATTTTCCAAATCGAACAGACTTGTTACTTATACAATTTAAAATAATTGGCTTCCATTTACCACCGATAATACTCATTGCTCTCGTTACCGGGCAATCATGAGGGTTTTCAATAAATCTTTGGGAAAAATTAGTGGTTACCATTTGGTTACTTGTATTTGGCATATTGGTTACAAAAATACACTGTTAGGAGTAGCTTTGTGAGAAATAATTTAATATGAAAATCTACATTTTTCTTTTTTTATTGAACATGTATGCTTTATGCGTATTTGGACAAACACTCAAATGGAATAGCCAGGAGTTTGAATTATGTAATGTAAAAGCTGCTCTCGTTCATCTTAATGGCGAACAGGTATTAAAAGTTGAACGGGATTTACAGGCTCTGCCTTTTGACGTAAAAAACCTGGCGGCTACAGTTGACGAACCTACATACGTTAAATTGAAAAATGTAAATTTTACTAACGGAATAATAGAGGTTAAGGTTTTAAGTCAAATTCAAAATCCTTCACCTTTTGAAGGTGCTCAGGGATTTATTGGGCTGGCTTTCAGAATCAGTGAAAAAGATTCAGCTTTTGAATCAATTTATTTAAGGCCGAAAGCAGGACGGTCTGAAAGTCAATTTGGAAGAAATCATACCGTTCAATATTATGCCTATCCAAATTATAAGTTTGACCGTTTAAGACGTGAAGGGAATGGAGAATATGAAACGTATGCAGATGTCGGGTTGAATGAATGGATAACCTTACGTATCGAAGTAAAGGGGGAAAAAGCGGAACTTTATATCAATAATCAGAAATATGCTTCATTCATCGTAGATAAGCTGAAAGGCTCAACAACCAATGGAGCAATAGCAATGTGGGTGGACATCGGAACGATTGGATATTTCAAAGACTTGAAAGTGACTAAGTTGTATTAATTATTTTTGCATGAAATGCGATAGCAGTATACCCGCTGCCACTGCCGCATTGAGCGATTCTGCTTTTCCTCTTCCGGGGATGGTTACCTGTTCCCTGCAAAATTGCAATAGTTCCGGGTGAACACCCTTCGACTCATTGCCCATGAGCAGAGCCCCTTCCCGTAGCGGAGAACACTGATATATTGATTTTCCATGCAATGTAGCCGCATATATAGCAACGCCGGCATTTTGTTTGCACCAGTCAATAAGCTCTGTATATATAACATTTACGCTCAGCAAACTGCCCATTGTTGACTGAACAACTTTAGGGTTGTACAGATCCGCACATGCTTTGCTGCATATAACGGTATCAATACCAAACCAGTCGGCCGTTCGAACAATAGTACCAAAATTGCCAGGATCCTGAATATCATCGAGCATTAAAAAAACACCGGGAGGAACTGCTGCATCATGCTCTTCTTTCTTTTTTTTTACAATGGCGAGCACCTGGTTGGGTGAGCTGCGGGCAGATATTTTTTCCAGGTCGCCTTCTTCTATAAGAAATATGCCTGATGGATTCATCTGTTTCACCAGTGTGCTATTATTATTTAGCCAACTTTTAACAGTATAGAGCGAAAGTATTTTATCTGGCGCACGCAAAAGGAATTCTTCCGTAATTTTAGGACCTTCAATCACAAAACATCCTTCTTCATCCCTTAATTTTTTATGGTATAAACTTTGAATATATTTGACCCTTGATTTGCTGAGCATCCTTATAGTTTATTTATGCCTGATTCACCAACGAAACGCCAAATTAAATTTTTTTTTCACAAAAGGAATGTATATAAGCGTTCCATCCGGCAAAATATCAGCGCTGAAAGCAGCAAATTAAAAAATATACGGATGAAAATACATTCTTCTTTCTTCAATCATTTCTATTTTATCACAATCATTTTAGGACTTGCATCCTCCTGCACGGTAGTTAAAAAATACCAGCCATATAAACCCTTTGTTTTTGAGAACGAAATTCATATCAACAGCAAATTGAGTTCCGGCGAAAAGAAGGAACTGAAAAATAAACTGGAAACCCAGATTGAGGACAGTGTAAAACCCGTTTTTAAGAGCGTTTTGTTCGTGCGGCATGTTTTAAACCGGCCGGCTGTTTTCGACAGCAACTATGTCAAACGATCAGTTCAAAACATGAACAATTTACTGCACAATAACGGCTATTACCGCAGCGATATACAGGCAGAATGGGATAAGGTGGATACGGTAATCCGCAATGAAAAACCCGATCAGTACCGCCTGAAAGTAAATTACAATATCAATACCGGAAGTCTTTTTCGCATAGATTCCATTAGCTACCGTTTCACGGACACCACTTTGCAAAGACTGGTAAACGAAAACAAGGATAAATCGCTGCTAAAAAAATCGGAAGCTTTCAGCAATCAGAAAATTGATGAAGAACTGAACCGGCTTATTGAAATATTCCGTAACAATGGTTTTTACCGCATCAACCGGGAAATGCTGAAAGCCCAATTAGATACGGTGAATGTATCTTTAATAGATGCCTCCGCGGATCCTTTTGAACAAATACAGTTGCAGGTGGAGGCTCAGAAAAAGTATCAAACTCCAACAATTGATATAGTTATCCTCGAAATTCCCTTAAAAGACAGCTCCATCACGCAATTGTATAAAGTGGGCAGGGTAGTCATTTTGCCCGATGAGCCGGCGGAATTAATGACGGGTATACGGCGCGACCTTGAGCAGACAGAGTATGGCGGTTACAGTATTTACAGCAGGTACAATCTTTTTAAACCATCCTTTCTGGTAAAAAGAATTGCGCTGAAGCCCGGCGAACTTTTCCGTGCATCGGATTTCAACAAAACGCTCCTCAACTTTAATCGAATTGAGGCCTGGCAAAATGTTACCATCAATGCGCGTCCCCGGGACTCTATTGAACCGGAGGTGGATTTCTTTATACGAATGGTACCTGCGAAAAAATATTTTTTCAGCGCCGACTTCGAAGGTTCCAGTATTCTTTCCGCACAAAACCAACTGTACAATGCGGGTAATAAAGGTTTGGCACTCAATTTTCAGTTAAAGAACAGGAATGTTGCCCGCCAGGCTTTGCAACTGGAAAATGTATTAAGAACAGGTGTTGAATTTACTGATTTCAGAAAAATACTTTCTACAGAAATGGGATTAAGCAACAGGCTTATTTTTCCACGTTTACTCACGCCATTTAAACTAAAAAACCAGGAAGATTTTTTAAATGCAAGAACATACGTGAACCTGGACGGGTCGTATATAGACCGGTATAAATATTATAAGATCAATACACTGAATGCATACCTGGGGTATGAGTTTCAGAAAAGGGCTAATATCAACTGGCAGATCAGGTTCCCCAATATTGAATTTACCCGCATTTATAATATTGACCTGGGTTTTGAACAACTGATAAGGGATTATCCGCTCCTGTCTTATTCTTATAATAACGGGCTTATTATGGGAATTAACGGAACGTATACACGAAGATTTAATTCTTCTAATCCCCGGATATTTAATTACTTAAGATTATATGGTGAAGAATCGGGATTGCTTATGGGTGCTTTGTTTAAAAAGCAAACCCAAAATGACAAACCGCTTGGCCAGCTGTACCGTTTTATAAAGTTAAGTGCAGATTTCAGACACTATGTTACGCATGCGAAATCCATGTGGGCTTACAGGGTGTTTGCAGGATACGGGCTTGGGTTTAAAACCGAAAACCGGCAGGGAGATATTTCTCTTCCATTCTTCAGGCAGTTTTTTGCCGGTGGACCCAACAGCATGCGGGGATGGCAACTGCGTAAATTAGGCCCGGGTTCCAGCATTTTTTATGATACTCTCAGGGTTCGTACGATTACTACTGATCCTCCCGGCGTGGTAGAGAAAAAATTTGACGACAGGTATGCCGATATTCAGTTAGAAGGAAATATTGAATACCGGTTTGATATTTTTCCGGTATATGGTTACTGGTTGCGCGGGGCATTGTTTACAGATATCGGTAATGTGTGGGTAAGAAAATCTTCAAGCCCCGAGTTTAAATATGCTGTTTTTGATTTAAGCAGGTTATATCAGGATGTTGCAGTAGCCGGAGGAGCAGGGCTGAGGCTTGACTTTAAGTTTTTTTTGTTGCGGTTCGACCTGGGCTGGCGGTTAAAAGACCCTTTATATGCCTCGGATGAATATATAAAACCGCAAAACGACGGATGGTTTATTACTTCCAACATGAGGAGACCTACATTCCAGTTTGGGATAGGTTACCCGTTTTAACTTTACTGCTCACTTACTACTTACTACCTGCCACTTTGCAATTTCATCTCTTCTGTCATTTCCTGAAAGGCTTCCATACGCATAGCGTTTTCAACTGTAAATTCTCCTATTCTTGTACGGCACAAACTGCTGAGATAAGCACCGCATCCTAAAGCATTCCCGTAATCATGCGCTAAACTTCGTATGTACGTGCCGGTAGAACATACTACTTTAAAATACACTTTAGGCAATGCAACATCAGTAATGGTAAATTCTTTTATAAACAATGTTCTTGGTTCCAGTTTTACAGCTATACCTTTACGGGCCATTTCGTATACAGGCTTCCCCTCTTGTTTAATAGCAGAGTGTGCCGGGGGGATTTGCTGTATTTGTCCGGTGAATTTTTTTGTAGTTTCATGCAACTGGCTTTCTGTAATATGATTGTAATCTTTAAAATTTTCCGGCTCGCTTTCAAGATCATAGGTAGGCGTTGATGCACCCAGGGTAAAACTGCCCGTATATTCTTTTTCCCGGGACATGTATTCATTTATTTTTTTAGTGAATTTTCCTGTACACACAATCAGCAATCCTGTAGCCAAAGGATCGAGAGTACCGGCATGCCCTACTTTTTTGATTTTTATGGTGGAACGTATTTTTCTTACAACATCAAAAGAGGTCCAGTGCAATGGCTTATTGATCAGTAATACTTTTCCTTCGGCAAACGGGTTGTTTTGTTCAGGTTGCATGTGGTTTGAAAGTTTGGGCAAAGATAAGGGTGCCGGCCGCAAAACGGCCGGTACGCATCAGCGTCAGACCGTTTTGCAGGTACTAAATTCTATAAGGAAGCTTATATGAATTGATTTCATTGAAGTTTGCGGTGCTGACCGCTACAGCGCCTGTCGTGCTTTCAATTCAATATACTTATTAATTGTATTTACGCTTACCTGCTGAGGAGTGGTTAATATGGAAAGTATGCCATGCTGCTGGAGTTCTTTTACAATCAGTCGTTTCTCAAATGCAAATTTATCAGCAATGGTTTTGATATAAATCTCTTCCAGGTTTGCGGCGGGCTTTTCCCTAAGCGACTTTAGTTCCGTGTTCTCAAAAAACACAACCAACAGTAAATGATGTTTTGCTATTTTGCGCAGGTAAGGCAACTGTCGCTGAAAGCCGGGGATAGATTCAAAATTGGTGAAGAGGATCAGCAATGCCCTGTTTTTAATTTTTCCACGGATATGCGTATACACTGATTCAAAATCGGTTTCTGAAAAATGCGTTTGCTGGCGGTATAAATTTTCCAGTATCATTTCCATTTGTATGCCTTTGCGGTCTGCAGGTAAAAAGGTATCGGGCTGACTTGCAAAGGTGAGTAGCCCGGCTTTGTCGTGTTTAAGCAAAGCCACATTGGTTAATACCAGCGATGCATTAATGGCGTAGTCTAAAAGCGTTATTCCTTCAAAAGGCATTTTCATATTACGCCCCTTATCTATAATGCAATAAATATGCTGGCTCTTTTCATCTGTAAAAGTGTTCACCATCAGGTCTCCTTTCCTGGCGGTAGCCTTCCAGTTTACATTCCTGTTGTCATCGCCATGAACATATTCCTTTATTTGCTCAAATTCCATACTGCTACCGGATTTGCGTAAACGCCGTATACCTGTTTCATTCAAACGATTCGTTACAGCCATTATCTGGTAACGCTTCAATTGCTGAAAAGAAGGGTATGCCGGTATGGTTTGTGGCTGTTCAAAAACAAACCGGCGTTGTACCAGTGCCAGTGGGCTTGTTACAAAAGCATTGATATTACCAAAAGCATATTCGCCTCTTTGCAGGGGGCGCAATATATAGGTTGATTGGTACTCTTCCCCGCTTTTAAGCATCGTTTTCTTTTTCCAGTTCCTTTGCTGAAACTGGAATGGCAGTTCATCAATAAGTTCAACCCTTATCGTAAAAGCATAATGGTTCCCAAAGTGCAGATGAATGATATTGTCATCTCCGTTGCTAAAACGTTCTGCCGCATTTCTTTTGCCGGTGAGGCCCAGCCGGCGCCCATACAACACAATAGCATCCACCATTACCAGGCAGGCCAGCAGCAGCAACAGAAGTTGGGCTATCATCATAAGTATGGGAATAAAAAAAGAAACGATAAACAACAGCACAATGCCCGCCAGCAACATATATGCGTTGCGGGTAAGCACAAAAGAACGGTATAATGCCAAAAGATTTCTCAATATTTACCGGGGTATTTCCAGTGCATGAATAATTTCTTTAATCACATCATCTTCCGTTGCGCCCTCCATTTCCTTTTCGGGTGTTAAAATAATCCGGTGGCGTAGTACGGGAGGCGCCATTTCAAGTATATCTTCCGGTGTTACAAAGTCACGGCCCTGCATAGCCGCTGCGGACTTTGCCGACATCATTATGGCCAATGATGCCCTGGGAGAAGCGCCGAGGTAAATAGATTTATGCGACCGGGTAGATGTTACCAGGCGGGCAATGAACTCTAATAACTTTTCTTCAATCAGTACAAGTCTTACCAATCGTCGCAGTTCGCTGATCTGTGATGCCGATAACACAGGATTCAGATGTGCGGCTATCTCTTCTCCCGGTGTTTGGTGAAACCTGTTCAATATGGCAATCTCTTCCTCTTCTGTAGGGTAAGGAACGGTTATTTTAAAAAGAAACCGGTCTAACTGTGCTTCAGGCAAACGATAGGTACCTTCCTGCTCCACGGGATTTTGTGTAGCCAGCACCATAAAAGGTTTTTCCATCGAATGCGAATATCCATCTACCGTTACCTGTTTTTCTTCCATCACCTCAAACAATGCCGCCTGCGTTTTAGCCGGTGCACGGTTAATTTCATCAACAAGAACAATATTGCCGAAAATAGGCCCGCGTTTAAACTGGAAACCGCCTTCCTTAGGATTGAATACAGAGGTACCCAATACATCGGATGGCATCAGATCGGGGGTGAATTGTATGCGTGAGAAATGCAGGGCAATACATTTGGCCACCAGTCTTGCCGTTAAGGTTTTGGCTACACCCGGAACGCCTTCTATCAACACATGGCCATCAGCAAGCAGCGCTGCCATAATTAATTTAATCATGTCGTGCTGACCAACAATTACTCTGCCTATTTCACTGCGCATTTGCGCTACAACTTCATGCAGTTGCGATAGATCTGTCCGGGGCTGAAATACATTTTCTTCCATGCTATGTAGTTTTATAAAAGCGGTCTAATAACTGATAAAACTCAGCTACCTGCCGGTCGTGAACGGCAGGCGCTTCCTGTATAAAGCGAATATACTCTGTTATAGATTGAATGGTGTTCACAGTGCATCCGGATTTTTGCGAAAGCCGCGCGATAAAATCCGCATCCATATTTCCGGTAGCCATATTAAAATGACTGTGTACATACTCCGTAAAATAAACAATCATTTTCTGGCAGAGATTTTTATTATCCCGTTTTTGAAAGTATAAACGGCCGATGGTTTTTACAAAATCCAATGAATCATTTTTTGGTGCAGCAACAACTGGTATCATACGCTGGTTTCTTTTAATGCCAAGCAATACAAATAAAAACAATCCTGCAAGCGCCGTTAATAAAGCCATACGAAAAGCCGGCTGTTCCATTAATACTCGTAAGGGAGATGGATCTTTTTGTCCGCTGTTTTGTGGCTTATGCAGGTAATATTCATCCCATGCCACGGTTGATGCCCCGGCATCCATAGAGGAGAGCAACTGATTGTAGTAACCCATATTTTGCCGGTACAGCAAGAAATAGTTACTGAATGCGAGTGGAGCAGTATGTATAAAAAAACTGCCGTCGCCCACACGCAAACGAATGAATGCGGCCCGTTCTTCACCTGAGGTGCCCAGTACGTAAGACATGGAGGAATCAATGGCATTGAACCATGAATTGAATTTTCTGCCGGGGTAGTCATACCGGTTATCTCTTTTTGAAAACGGAGGATGTATTAACCCCAGGTGCAGTGTATCCAGGTCGCTGAAGTTTTCATATACCGGAAAGCCTGCATCTGCATAACTTAGATCCAAATGAAAAAAATGCTGCGCCTCATTGCTCAGATCGTAGGATGATATCAGCACATCATTGCCCCTGCCAACAAAATGAAATAATTCGGTTAACTCATCATCGTTGGCATTAAAATCCTTACAAATGATAATTATAACCTGCCGGCCGGTATCATAATCCAATACCGTTTCGTCCCAATAGCCCGGCGCTTTTTTATTAATGGTTATTTTTGCTTCCGGAAATAAATGAGGAAGGCTTTGGTAGGCTACATAGCTTCCGTAAGGAATCTTATCTTTTTTATTTAACGTAATTCTGTGATCGAAATTATCTTTATTTCCTCCTATCAGCAAAGCCAGTAATAGTAAAAGCAATAAGCCGCCCAACAGGTATGGAGTTGCTTTTTTCAAATGGATAAGCCTGCTTTTTGATACAGTGAAGAAAAATCAGTTACAACACTTTCATATTGTTGTATGTTTACCGGCATCTCGCCGTACCATGCATATTCATAGCTGCGGGTAACATTAAAAAAGTCCCTATACCAGGGCCGGGAGTACAATTGTGCCAGGTATTCGCTATTGGTGATATCGGTACCATAACTGATCAACCCATTTTCAGAAAATGTTTTTAGCAATTGCAGGTAAAGAAAACGAATAGCCAGGCGATAATCTCCTTTCGCCACTGCCTTACCTGCTGCTTCCTGCAGATTGGCAGTAAAAATGTTATCTGCATCACCCTCCTTTGCCTGCGCGGGCAATATGACTGTTTTGCCTGAACCAAAAATATTCATTTTGTTTTGAACAAGAAACCAAACAACAGCAGCGGCAAATATTAAGAGCATAAGCAGCCACATGATCTGCCTGAACAGGGGCGAGCGGAGTACTGTAAAAACAATCTCCCAAATTTTTTCCCAGAATGAATTGCTTTCGATCCTGGTTTGGGTATGCCTGTCTTTATCAGCATACCAGAAAGCATTGTCTCTTTTCAGATTTTGGGTAATGGAATCAGGAACAAACCTGCTTTTTATTACTGACGAATCGTATAATGATTCAGGGTATTCTTTACCTGAAAAAAATAAAGTATCCTGATCCGGTTCAGCAAACTCATTGTCAGAAAGGTAGCCGCTCAGGCTGTCTAACCTCGCTTCTATACTGTCTTTCTGTTCTATTGCCCGGCTGCTGTCTCTGAATTCCTGGCCGTAGGTAACAAGTGGCGTATAAAGAAGTATAAACCCGGAGAAAAAAATGTATATATAAAAAAAATGTCTGATCACATTATAAGGTTTTGCGCCTGGCTAACATACGTTTTTGTACCCGCACGGGATAAATAATATAATACCATGTGATGTAGGAAGCGGAAAGCAATAAAATAAAACCGCTTAACCACCAGGGCATTGTATAATAGCGGGTAATAAATCCTTCAAAAAAGGCCGCTACCATAAAAACCGGTATTAAACTGGCCAATATGATAACGCCATCTTTGGCTCCCCGCATAAATGCATCTAATCTTTTACCCGTTCCCGGAAACATCCAGCCCTTGCCCAATACAATACCCGCCGCGCCTGCAATTACAATAGCCGATATTTCCAGTGTGCCGTGAATGAAAACAGTTAGTACAGATTGCATACCCAATCCTTTTGCAAAGAACATTTGTTCAAATGCGCCCAGCCGAACGCCTTCAGTAAGCAAGGAAACGATCAACGGAATGCAAAGCAAAAGGCCCTGTGCAAAATAGCCAAATGCCACAAAAAGGTAGTTGATCATAATCCCCATCCACATCAGCAGTTCCCCTCCTTCGGCGTATACGCCAAACGGCTTGCCGTTTTCAATATTCTCTTCCGTCATATTCACATAATTGTCGCTCAGCATTTCGCGTACAAAAGTTTCATCATGCTGTGATGAATAAAAACCGGTTATAAAAAAGGTAATAAAAAGCGCTGCACAAAACAACAATACACCATGATGCTTCCGAACGGTAAGGGGTACGGTATATTTCCAGAATTCAGTAATGCGGTTGCGGTCTTCTTTCCTGCTCTGGTAAATACTCATGTAGATTTGCGATGCCCTTGCATTTAAATACCGGGTTACCCTGCTATGCGGGTAAAAAGTTTTGGCATAGGAAAGATCGTCTACCAGTTGCGTGAAATCTATACCAGTTTCATCGGCATCTTCTGCCGGCATGTGCTGGGTTTTCAGCCACCTGTCTTTATTCTTTTTTATAAATAAGGCTTCACGCAAGGGTAATTAAATTTGTTCCAATTTAAATAAATACTTAACATCGTTTAACAACTGACCCAAATATATATTATTGCATACTATGGGTAAGATTTTTATTCCTACTAATTTTAATATTGACCTTGAATTTGAAAGCGCTCCTTTTCATACAAGAATGATAGCCTGGATCATTGATTTTGTGCTGCAAATATTTTATATCATCATTGCCTACAATGTATACGCTTCCGCAGCAGGTAATTATGCACGCAATATTTCTGGATACGATATGTGGGCCCTTCAGCTTATTATATTACTGCCTGTGTTCACCTATCATTTTTTTTGCGAACTGTTCTGGAACGGGCAAAGCGTAGGGAAAAAATTACTGGGTATACGTGTGGTGAATGATAACGGGGGAAAAGCTTCGCCGGCACAGTATATGATCCGGTGGCTGCTGCGGTCATCCGACCTTTCTATTCCTGTTATTATCATTGCTATTGTATTTGGCTGGATAGGTGCATTAAAAGCATTGTGGATAACAACACTGATGTTTATTGCAGACCTGGTTCTGGTTGCAGTACATCATAAATCAAAAAGACTTGGAGATTTGGCAGCCGGAACGCTGCTTATTAAAGCCAATCCCAAAGGAAATCTTGAAGACACCATTTTCATGGAAGTAAGCGATAGCTATGTTCCCGTATTTCCGCAGGTAATGCGCCTGAGCGACAGAGATATCAATACGATTAAGGGCATTTTGGATACGGGCCGTCAAACAGGACATATACAAATGGTGGAAAACGCTTCAGACCGTGTTAAAAATGTGTTAGCCATTCAAAGCACCATGCCCGCGTTTGATTTTTTAGATACCCTGCTAAAGGATTATAATTATTTGTCAACAAAAGGGTAGGAGCGGTTTCAGGTCGCAACTCGCAGGTGCACAAGTGGATTTCCCTGTAACTTGTAACCTGTGACTTGTTCTTGTAACCCATCACTTTCGACTGACCACTTACTTCTGGTCACTACCTGTATCCACATCCCAGTCATCCGTTCTGAAAGGATTTACAGGTAATCCCGGTCTGGCCTGTCCGTTCGGGCTGGTTTCTTTGCTGAAAATATTGGCTATTGCCGTATTGCTGAATGCAAACCGCACGGCTACAGGATTTTTAATTTGCTTGTTGGTAAGTATTACATGATCACCGTCAATCTTTACATCAGCAGGCAAAAAGTTTTTATCATCTCCGGCAATATAAAATTCGGTGGCTTTCTTTTCTCCTCCTTTAATAACCAGTCCATTGGGCACATTGTCGAAATACACTGTTACTTTATTTTTGTTTACCTCCATGTTTTTATACATGGGACTTTTATAAGTAATTCCCTCTTTTTTATAAGTTTCTGCCAAAGCCCAGGCAGCTAATCTTGTGCCAACATCCTTCTTGTTTTTGGGATGAATGTCTTTTACATTATCTACCAGGTCGGTAATTACGGCCATGCCTGTATTGGGATGTGTGAGTGTCTGCGTTTGCGCTTCCCGCAATAAAGCTCCTATATTTTTATTGCCGTAAGCAAAAGGCGCTATCTGTACGTAGTAAAAAGGGATATTCTTGTTCCAGTCTTTACGCCAGCTATCAATCAGGGTTGTCATCAATTGTTTATATGTGGACGCTGTGCCTGCATTGCTTTCTCCCTGGTACCAGATGGCGCCGGCAATATCAAAAGAAGTGATGGGGGAAATCATGGCATTGTATGCCCTGCCGGGTGCAATGGGCCACCAGTTGGTAGCGCCAATTTTAGCAGCGGCGGTTTTCAGCTCCGGGTCATTTTCCACCAGGTCTTCAGGTGTCCATACTTCTGCGGGCGTGCCGCCCCAACTGGTATTGATAAGCCCAATGGGTATGTTTAATTTTTGCTGCAATTGTTTTCCAAAATAATAGGCTACCGCGCTGAAGCTTTTTAATGTTTCCGGGTTGCATTCCGTCCATGTAGCCACGCAATCTTCCTGGGGAGTTAACGCCGTGGTTTTGGGAATATGAAAAAAACGGATATTGGGATTGGCGCTGTTCGGAAGTTCGGCGTCTATCTGCGGCAAACCATTCAGGCTGCTCCATTCCATATTGGACTGGCCTGAGCAAACCCATACTTCACCAATCATTACATTATTGAGTACGATTGTATTATTGCCTTTGAAGGTAATGGTATAAGGACCACCCGCGGCAGGTGTTTTGATTGCAATATTCCATTTGGCATCGCCCGATGCAACGGTAGAATCAATTGCTGAGCCCCATGATGTGGTAATGAAAATTTTTTCTCCGGGAGATGACCAGCCCCACAGGTTTACGGTTGACTGCTGCTGCAATACCATATTGCTGGAAAGTACTGCGGGAAGACGAATATTGGCAAATCCTTCAAAGCTCAGTCCCGTTAAAATAGAAATGGTTATGAAAAACAATGCAAGGATTTTGTTCATGTGGTTTATTTTGTGTTGAAAAGATAGTAAAGAAAAAAAGTATGACAAAATCAATTCTACCTTTGTCAAAATATTTTCAATGGCAATACATACAGCGCTCATAAATGAGCTCAAATACGAAGCATCGAATACTCGCAAAATACTGGCACGGATACCCGAAGAACAGTTTAACTGGCAACCACACGAAAAAAGCATGTCGATGGAGCGATTGGCCTGCCATATAGCGGAGTTGCCGCGGTGGATCAATTATATGATGGCAGCTACAGAGTTTGATTTTGCAAGGGATACTTTTGATCGTGTGAAGGTTTCTTCAAAAGATGAAATAACCACGGCTTTTGAGGATATTATGCAACAGGCGCTTGCCTTATTGGAAAAAGCTATGGATGAAGATTTGAATATAAAGTGGTCATTGAGAAGAGGTGAAATAAAAGCATTTGAATTGCCCAGGAAAGTGGCTATCCGTAATATGGTAATGAATCATATCATTCATCATCGCGGGCAGTTATCGGTATATCTTCGTTTGCTGAATGTGCCTGTTCCGGGCATGTACGGTCCTTCGGCCGATGAGAGATAGCATCACCCTACCCGCGGTTTTCATGAATCAGTGTTCCTGGCACGGGCCACAGCATTAACTTACAATGCCGCAAACGCATTCATTAATTTTTGCCAAATCGGCCAGCCTGCAGCAAAATGTAAAGCGATATGCTGAAAAATGAAAAAGAAAAATGCGATTACATAAGGCGGGTAAATTTTCCCTTTTCTTTTGTCGTCTATTATGAGAATAATTGTTGTGAGTTCAAGAAGAATATAAGTTACATCAAGCCCCAGCGTACCTTCGGTTAATGCCGGTATTAAAGCAGTGGCTCTTCCCAATCCCGGCGGCAGCAGCGCCAGTACCGTACCTGCCATATAACGGGCATGTAACTGCATATTTTGACGATCCTTTATGGCACTTACATAAAAGAAAATAAACCGGGTATGGAAAATCACATCAAGGAAAGAAATCATGTAGGTAAAAGGATTTAATCCTCCTTGTCGGCTAAGCATCAGGTGCATCATCATAAGTCCGCTCATAACCAGTAACAGGGCAAGTAGAAAAGAGATCTTTCCCAGCTTGCGATGTGCGCCCATTTATCCCTGCTGTACAAAAAGGGTTGAATGATGAGCAGGAATATCCAGCCGCCCGATGTTATTCCATGAAAATGATGCACAGGATCTGTTTCCGCCATTTTTGAAATAAAGGACTTGAAGAACCCGGTGATGGTAGCGACCATCGCTAATGTAAACCAAAGCCAGGCATGCCTGTAAAACGGGCAGTAGTTGCTTTTTGAGATAACATATAGAATGGGTTTTTTGACAATTCTGGTATGTAATATTTTTAAGATCAGAATAATTTTGCTATCACATTTCCTATAGTCTGCCAAAAATCAGTCTCCCGTAAATGCCAAAGTGTTTTATGCAGAACAAAGAAAGCGAACACTAAAACAAAGGGGCTCAGTCTTTTTGTCTTCACAGAGTCTATAATCGTTATAGTTCCTGTCAACAATAGCACAACGATACTACCCACATCAAAACCAGGCAAATTCAGATAAAAAATCAATGCACGATCCAATGCGGGGGGAATCAATAGAAAAGCTGTGCTGCACATAAAGCGCATGTGTAGCGCCGGGCGGCGTCTATATAAAATGGCAAAAGTATACAAGGCGCCAAAAAAAATAATACCCGGGAAAGTGAGGGATATGAAAGCAACAGCCTGAAATTTTCCTGCGAGGTTTAAATTGTTATGATACGCATCCTGGTTAACAAGAAAAAGAAACACCACCACCAACGGGGCTATCACATAACTCAGCTGGCCTGCCTGGCGGTGGAGTTTCATTTTACCTTGCCGGATAAGAATAGGCTGCACCAGTAGCATGAACACCCAACTCATCATAACCATGCCATGTAAGTGCATTATCCAATTAAAACGCATCGTGCCGCGACCTTCAATGGTTGTGTCTTCAAACTTCGGGAAAAATCTGATATAGGTATTAAGGAAACCGATTTGAATCAAAACGATCAGCAAAACGATCCCAATGATTGCGGCGCTAACAAACGCTGGAGAAACAATCGGTTTTTGAAATTGAGTAATTCCGGTTATTTCCTCGTTTTCTTTTTCTAAAACATTCAAGGATTTCATGTTTATCTATTTATTATTGATTATAGTTCACTCGCCCCTTCTCATCTTCTGCACCTGTGGTTCTACTGCGGCTGGCTTTAAGATTTTGCTTTCCAAAACTCCGTGTATAGGTGAGCTTAAAGGTTCGCCAGGAAAACCGCAAATGAATATCACTGACAAGATTCTTTTCCGGCACGTTAGTATATCCACGGAAGTCCATTGAGTTAAACAGGTTGTTGACAGAGAAATTAATTTTATCTCTTGCACCCAGTTTCTTTCTAATGCCAAAGTCCAGCGACCCCATCGCTTTAAAAACAGTGATCCCATTGAGATTGGGAGAGCTGTAAAAGCCGGACAGCTCCACTGAAAAATTTGCAGGCAGGGTAAAGGTCTGTATCATATTGATGCTGATGTTCTTTTTCTCTATTCTTACAGGCTCTTTTTCGTAGTACGCATTCACCTGTTGCCATGTTCCGGTGATATTGTATTGCATGCCCCACCAGGTAGCAACGGTTATGGGAACCGAGAGCACCAACGCTGCAAGTTTTTGATGATCCAGGTTTTGTGGACTCAAAATGGTTTTGTTGGTGCCGGAGTCAACACTGGGCTGGAAAAAAGTGATGCTATTGTTTTCTCTGGTAAAAGTTAGCTGCAGGAAGTATTTTTTATAGGTGTAGCCCACAGTTACGGCATGGGCAATGGCCGGTTGCAAAGCAGGGTTACCGGTTAATACTGTGTTTCTATTAACATAATAAGTGAAGGGGGCCAGGTCGTTGAATGTTGGCCTGGTGATCCTGCTGGTATACGAAAAACTGAAGGTGTTCTGTTCATTCAGCTTGTGTGAAAGAAATAATGTCGGGAAAAGTTTCCCGTAATGCCTGTCAACGATATTTTTTTCTGTTGTTGTTCCCAGGTTTGAATTGGTATATTCATAGCGCAGCCCCGCCTTCACTGCTGTTTTGTCATTAGCTGCAAAATTGAAGGAGGTATATACAGCAGTATAATTTTCCTTCAGGGCGTAGATGGATGAAAGGGCACTGTCTGTGGTCCAGTTACCCTGAATGAACCTTTCAAAATGGAGATCATTGGTAAAATCGGCTAAAGTGGTTTTGGCCCCGGCTTCCAGGCTGATTTTTCTGGACAGCTTTCCTGAATAGTCCACAGCATAAATCCAGAAGTTCAATGGAGTAAGCTTTCCGTTCCGGCTGGTCTCATCATAAATATAATTTCCTGCTTTATCATAATACGTGCTGTAATAATTGAAGGGCTGATTGTTTTTATAACGCAGATAGTAGGCGTTAAATGAAAGATTATCTCCTTTTTTAAATTGCTGGTGCAGATTGAGGTTAATACCATAGTCCTGCCAGTTATTCAACTCGCTATTGAAACTTAGCGCAATGGTGTCCAGTTGTCCGTTCATATGAAATGAGGCGGTACTGTGCTCCGACTGCCTGTACCAGCGGCCGTTGCTGGTAAGCAAAATACCGATGATCGTACGATGGCCAAGCTGATAATCCAGGCCTATCCGGACATTATGAAGCCGGGTCGTGTCTATCCTGTCTAAATCACCATAGGTTTCAAAAATATCTCCCTGATTTGATATCCGGTTAAAGCCATTGGTTGTGAACGGTTTTCTTTCTCTTGAGTAGGAAAAGTCTCCATAAATGTTCAGTTTCGCTGTGCGATAATTGAAATTCAGGCTCGCCTGTGTTACCCATCCTTTACCGTATCCCAGTATAGCGGAAAATGATCCATTGGTTCCTAAGCTGTTATTCTCCTTCAGTACAATGTTGATATATCCCGCGTTGCCTTCTGCATCAAAATTGGCGGGCGGTGTGCTAATCAATTCTATCCTGTCAATGTTTCCGGCACTCATGCCATCTAACATCTGCAGTATCGCAGAAACGGGTATGTAGTTTAGTTTTCCATTGATCATTACCCGCACCCCTTCTTTACCCAGCATCGCTATGCTTTTGTTTTGCCTGTTTACCGCAACACCAGGCGATCGCTCCAGTATCTGTAATGCGGTATTGCCTGCAGAGATAATACTGTTGGCTACGTTAATCGTCATACGGTCAGGTTTAAGCTCGTATAAAGGGCGTTGGGCAGTCACTGTAACACCGGTTAGCGTTCTGCCTGACAGTTTCAGTTGTTGTGTACCATTCTTTATATCCTTAACATCCGCAGCTACCTGGAGTAATGGAGTATAGAGCGTTGTGAACCCGGTATGAGAAAAACTGATGAAATAATCACCGGCAGCAATGTTCTCAAAGGAATAATTGCCGGTGCTATTGCTTACCGTTCCTTTTACAAGCGCGGAATCAACCGGATGCAGCAATAATACAGTAGCATCGGCAATGGGGGCGCTATTCATATCCGTTACCGAGCCATGGATATTTGCCTGGGCAAATAACAACGCTGGTATAGCCGGGAGTAATGAATAGGCGGCAATAAATAATATGCATCTTTTCATGACAGTTGGTTTGAGGATGGTGAACTGATATCATAATGCTAATCGGAGATAGTACATGCCTGTCTGCAGAAAAGAAGGTTAGGTCAGGTTTCTAAGAAGAGACTGAATTGGATGGATATTATTGGGGTACAAGATATAAATCCTCAGGACAATATGCAAGCACATTGGGGTGTTTTTCCTTAACCGGGGTTTCCAACCTTTCAAAGGTTGGAAACCCTTCTTCACTTATGGGCTTAATGTTAACCTAATATTTTCCCGCCACCACATATACCTGCGCATCTCCCAAACGAAATATTGTTTTATCTGTTGAACTATACAGTGTAATGGTTTTTAGATCATGGTTACCCAGCCAGCGTATCACTTCGGCGATAGTATAAACATGATGTTTGAACCGGTGTGTTTCTTCCTTTCCGTCTTTTGTGTACGTGAGCGTGGTAAGCAGCAACTCTTCCATTCATCGTATTCATTACGGATATGCATGGTTAAGCCGGGAAGTTCATAAGTTTTTTCTTTAACAAATTTTGCAAGAAAACTTTCGGCCATCAAGCCGGAATTGATGATCCATTTTCCACCTCGCTTTAAGGCCGTTGCAACTTTCTGTATAAATCTTTGCATGTCGTCATACCTGAAATATCCAAAGCTATAAGGCACAGGGATGAAAAGCTATAGACAGCAGTAAATAGTCATTAGATACTGTAAAATCAAGTCTTGATGTTAACGAACCATTGATAGCAATGGGAGGAAAAGTTGTAAACTTACCCGAATCAGGATTATAAGCAATAACGGAACTTTTTACGTAAAACACTAGGCATTGCAAAGTGCTTGCGGGGAAAGGTTTAACCGGAATGCGGGTATCTTTATCAAACTTAAAGTGCAGCAACAGGTAGTCTTTTACAAAAGACTGTAAATGTTGGGATGGTTGTATGATTTTGTAAATCACTTTATGAACTTTAAATTAAAAAGTCATAAAAGCAGGAATTTGTCCGCTATATAAGTCATTTACCCTGCGATTGGCACATGTTGCAATTGCTCATGCAAGTTTACAAAAAATGTAGCAAAATGGTAGCCGTTTTAGGCAGCGGAAATTCGGCAATTGGAACTGGCGCAGAACACGGGCTTTTTAAATCGGGCTATTAATTCTTTACATACCGGAACTGCTTCCCGTTCAGCAACGGATGTTGGCCAACCAGCATGTTATTCGTAAACAACAATGTAAAATCTTCAAAAAAAACTTCCGCCACCCATTTCTCAAAAGCAAATTCAAAATTGTTCTGAATTTTATTGCTTACGATGAAGGTATAAGGATGATCCGGGAAAAGAGGGGAGAAGAATTGTATGGAGTCCACCTCCTGTTTGGGAAATTTTACCGTGCCAGTTTTGTCGGTAAATAATTTTTGCCTTCCCCGCGCCGTATACAAAGTGCACTCAATGCCATTTACTATGCCCTGATTTTTATCCGTAAATTTTACCGTAACAAAATGATCATTTACCCTTCTGGCCGATAAGAGTTTGAAATCCCTTAACGGCTTTACGCGACTATTAAATACAATGGCATTTTTTTCCTGTGTCCATCTGCCCGAGCCATAGCGGTCTAAGCCTCCGTACGTAAAAAAAAAGGTAAAAGTATAATTGGATTTTAACTGAAATCCGCTTGCGGTTTCCTGTACACCTTCAAGAAAATACCCTCCGGATATTTCATCGGCCTGTTGCGCCATGGCCGGCGGAACAAAAAAGCAGATGCAGAATAATAATTGAAGTACTTTTTTCATGAAAGAAGCATTTGTCACCTCGCTGAACTGAATACTAAAGTATAGGTTTATCTATAAAAATAAAACCTTTTCGCTTCTCATGTCTTACAGCTCGTTTTCTTAACATATTTATAAAAGGAAAGGTATTATCGTGTTATAAGCGCCTAATACATACGCGCATGAAGTTCCGCTGCCACACCCGAGATCAGCCCACACCATTTTATCTGTAGTATAAGAAATCATTGCCAGGCATCGCTGCTGCTTCATCTAAACGCATAAAACAAATTGTTTTGATGAATTCAATATGTTGAAATTTCACCGGATGGTTGAAATGATGTTGCCGAGCAACTTGTTTTCATCCATTACATGCAAGCCCAGGCGCACCACCACTAAGTTTTTTGAAGGGATGATGTAAATATCCTGCCCGCCAAAACCGTCAGCAAAATACATATCAGCCGGCACACCGGGATACCAGCGTTGCGCAGGATCGCTCTTATTTAAACCATTTAACCAAAACTGGTATCCATAATGCCGGAGTGTATCTGCAACAAACGGCTGAACGGTGGCTTTTACCCAGTCTTCAGGTAATAGCTGTTCATTGTTCCATTTACCATTGTTATAATAAAGCAAACCAAAGCGGGCATAGTCCCGGGCTGTTGCATAGCAGAAAGAAGAGCCTACAAAGGTTCCGGATGCATCAGGTTCCAGCACCATAGAATACATGCCTGTTTTATAGAAAAGCGATTCATAAGGAAAAGCATGATAACCTTTGCCGGTGGCTTCGCGGATGATGCGGCTTATAATATTGCTGTTGCCGCTGGAATAATTGAATACCGTGCCCGGTGCAAATGCCAATGGAAGCTGTGCTGCATAGGCCGCGGCATTTCCTTTTTTAAAAAGCATGCTGGTAGCGCCGGATGGTTTCCTGTAATTCTCTTCATAATCCAGTCCGCTGGTTTGTTGCAGCAATTGCTCCAGTGTAATTTTTTCTTTGTCGGTATCCTTCCATTCCGCCACGGGTGCGGGGGCATTCACATCCAGCTTTCCCTGTTTTACAAGAATGCCGGTTAAAGCGGCTGTTATGCTTTTGGCAACAGACCATCCGGGCATGAGTGAATTTTTATCGTAGCCATGAGCATATTTTTCAGCCACCAATTGACCTTTATACAGTACAACAATTGCATTTGTGTGCACGGCATTTCCGTCTTTATATTCATTCAGTGCCCGTTGCAATACCGTATCCAGCTTTGAAGGGTCAATTCCGGAAGGCAGCGTGTGCGGCAATCGGTTGCCGTTGGGCCAGAGAATGGTATCTGTATTTTCAGAAGGTTTTGGCGGAAGTATAAAATGTTGAGCTCTTATTTGGCTTTCACTGCTGTCACTCACCAGTGTTGCGCCCAGTCCGCTGCGATAGATTGCTTTTCGTTTTGCCATGCCCAGCATCGCTCCCGCCACCGATGAATCCTTAACGTTTAACGTATAACCTGCCAAAGAAAAAGGAAAGGCAGAAAGCTCTTCATCAATCACCTTTTGAACACTCCGGTGTTGAAGATACACAGCCGAGCATACTATTTTAGCCCCGTATGCATTTATAATGGATATAGCCTGGTAAATATATCCTGCTAAAAAAATAATGAGAGAAATCAACAGTAAAAAAGCAATGCGGTAAATGACCTTTTTACGTGGCATAATAAGGTATAAACTGAAGGATTGTGATTCATATTCCTGCTAACAATATCCCAAAAGATAGTAAATGATCACAAAAACAAGAACCCCGCCCAAACATCCGCCACCCCATTTATAAGCGCCATATCCGGCAAGTAAGGTCCTAAGCCAGTTTTGCATAAATTTTAGTTTAGGTTTATATAATATAAAACTATGCCAACATACCGGAATTGCGCCCTTTGGTGTTGTATGAAACGTGAAAGGCGGGAAGTGAGATGAAAAGAACGGTAACCGGCTTCCCGTTTCATGTTTATCGTTTCATAAATGAACGGTGAGATTCACTATTCAACATTGACTGTTCACCCCTTCACCTCTGCCTTTTGACTTTTCATGATGAAAAGTCCCGGCTCTTTAATAGTCCGAGTACGCAGTTGCATGCGTTAAAATGGTCTCGTTTCTTGACACATTGTTTTTATATTCCGGTCTCGCCGAAAGTTTTTTCCATTCTGCATCATCTCTGAATGTTTGCCAGTGTGCATCGCGGTCGGCCATGTTTTCAAAACTGGTCATATACATCAGGTTGGGCATGCGGCTTCCGGTAATTACTTCTCCGTAAAAAACGGCATTGAACCTGAGCCTCTTAAAAAGAGGGATTTCTCCGCCTTCATTGAACATGTGCACTTTATTCCAGTATAACTTTTCAGTGGCGCTTTCATAACTGCGCAATTCGTATATTCTTTCGCTTTTTTCAGATTTCAATTCCGGAACAGCCGATTGGGGCGCCAGTTTAAAAGCACGCAGCAATATGGATTCCATACGGGTATAGGGTGCTGCATTGTAAGCTGCATCTGAATACGCCTTAGAAGCATTCACGTAATCAGTATTTTTTTGCAATTGTTGTGGCAGCATAAGAAGTTGTTCCATTGAGTTAAGCGGAAGAAGAACGTAAAGTCTTTTGTTTGCGGCCGTATCATTGCTCAACGGTTTAAAAGCGCCGATATTTTTAATACCCGCTTTGTGCAACGCCGGTATAAAGGCCTCCGACAGGTATTTATCCAGTAATTCTTCCTGGGCAGCAGTAGTAAAATGATATAATTTTATTTCGTAAAACTCCCTGTTGTTTTTTTTACTCTGAGCGGCAGCATTGGTAAAAAAAAGGATACCTAAAACAGAAGACAGTAATAAATGAATACTTTTTTTCATCATTCAATTTAATTTATCTTCCAAAGTAAATCAAATAAGCCAATGCAGTTGCGGGGAAATGGATTTTTTATTTTTTTTCATTTTTTGCCGGCTGATTCAAAAATATTCTTGTGGAGGATGCTATTGTTCTGGTGATTACCGTCATGTACTATCCCGTGACGTGTTTAGTTTGTTGTTCTATGATGAGATATATTACATTTGTATTCGAAAAATAATCATTATGCCTTCATTTGACATGGTAAGCAAAGTAGATGCCCAGTTATTAGACAATGCTGTAAATGTTACTAAAAAAGAAATCACCAACCGTTTTGATTTTAAAGATGCCCATGTGGTAATTGATTTGAATAAAAAGGAATTTAAGCTGAATATTGAAACGGACGACGATATGAAAATGCGGCAGTTGATTGACATGCTCATCAACAGGGCACATAAGCAGGGAATCGCTCCCGAGGCTTTTGATTTATCGAAAGAAGGATCGCAAAGTGGTAAAGTATGGAAAAAAGAGGTAACCGTGAGAAACGGGCTAAAGCAGGAAGATGCCAAAAAGATCGTTAAACATATAAAAGATGCAGGGTTAAAAGTGCAGGCTTCTATTAATGATGACCTGGTGAGAGTGACAGCAAAAAAAATCGATGACCTCCAGGCCGTTATACAGGCTTCTAAAACCTGGGAACTCGGTATACCCCTGCAATATGAGAATATGAGATCGTAAAATTTCAAATTTAAAATGTTAAATCTGAAATGTTTGTGCAAAACTCCCTCCAAAACCTGCAAAACCCTCCTTTTTGGGTGCATAAACGGGTGCATTTCTGGTGCATAGTAAGTTCAAAAGAAAATTGGAAAGGGGTAAACAAATGAAGTATCTTTATCAGACAAACGTTACAAGTAATACTGGAAACAGTAAGAAAGTAACAGGATGAGCGGAAGTCCGTCAGAAGATGGAAGCCCATCACGAAAGCATCGGGTTAGTAGTATGAAAGCGCAAGCAGACATATCAACAAAACTTGATGCTTTTTTTTGTGAGGTATCAGCTCAGCTATCAGTGGGCCTGCACTCATAGCTCAAAGCTGATCGCTGACAGCCTTCGGATTTGAATTTTATTTGTTTCTTGTGATTTGTTTTTTGGTGCTTTGCGTTAGACGCGGTGTGACCCTCCTTTGCCGGATGCCGGCCGCATCTTCGGATTTCGTTCTTCCGGCTTCGGATTTAATTCAATACTCCATATCCCCCAGTTTATGCAGTCCGTAAAAAAGGCATGTGGCGTGAAGCGCCTGCATTATTTTATTCTCCTTCAGCATTTGCTTGATCTCGTCAATGCTGAACAGGTATACTTCTATTTCTTCGTTATGATCTAATTGCTGCTCCTGCACTTTTTTGCCCCCCCGGGCAAGGTACATATGCATAAGGTTATCATTGGTTGATGGATTAGGTGATATTTTTCCCAGGTATTCGTACCGGCTGAATGCATACCCGGTTTCTTCTAACAATTCCCTTGCAATCGCAGCCTGCAAAGAGGCGTCGGTATCATCCACACATCCCCCGGGCGTTTCCATAATCGTTTCACCCAGTGCATGGCGGTACTGACGAACCATTACAACCTGGTTGTCTTCGGTAAGCGCCATTGCCGTAACCCAGGTGGGAAACTCATATACATAGTAAGGATCAACGATTTTCTTTTCCGGCGTTTCGCATTTGTCTTTGCGGATAGTAAACCATGTGGCTTTGTACAGGTATTCGGAAGACAAAACCTTCCATGTCATGTCTTTCATATTCACTGCATTGAGGCATTGATTAATTCGGCAATGTCCAGCACCTGTACACTGTCTTCCTTTTCTTTGTTCTTAACGCCATCGGTAAGCATGGTGTTGCAAAAAGGACATGCCGAAGCAATTACGCTGGCTCCCGTTTCCATGGCTTGGTTGGTTCTTTCGTAATTAATACGTGTGGAACCTTTCTCTTCTTCCTTCCACATTTGCGCCCCTCCGGCGCCACAGCACAATCCCCTGCTGCCACATCGTTTCATTTCCACCAGTTCAGCATCCAGTGCTTCCAGTACTTTGCGCGGCGCTTCATAAATATTATTGGCGCGACCCAAATAACAACTGTCGTGGTACGTAATGCGTTTCCCTTTAAAATCTCCGGATTCTTTCATCTTAATTTTCCCTTCATCAATCAATTGCTGCAGAAAAACCGCATGGTGGATCACTTCATAGCTGCCTCCCAGTTGGGGATATTCATTTTTAAGGATATTAAAACAATGAGGGCAGGCAGTAACTATTTTTTTTATCTCATAACTGTTCATTACCTGGATATTCTGGTAAGCCATCATCTGAAACAAAAATTCATTTCCTGCTCTGCGCGCCGGATCGCCGGTACAGGCCTCTTCCTTTCCGAGGATGGCATATTTTACATTTACCTTATTGAGTATGCTTACAAAAGCCTTTGTTATTTTTTGCGCCCGCTGATCAAAACTACCGGCACAGCCTACCCAAAATAATATGTCGGGGCGCTCCTGGTTGGCGTACAATTCTGACATTACAGGAACTTTCATACTGAATTTAATTTTAGTTTCAAAGCTAAACGAAATTCTTCATTATACTATTTTGAGTAATCGTATGTTACGGGTAGATTATGCTTTGGAATATATGCAAGGCATTAACAAATCTGTTAATATCTTTGAGCAATACAACAATTTATTTTAAGGCATGAAGCGAATATTTACCCTTATAGTCGCACTGATCGTAGCCGCCGTAAGTTTCGGACAGCATTTTATACCCGTTGATGAAGGATCGGAAATAGGATTTAAAATAAGGAATTTTGGAGTGAACGTAAGCGGAAGTTTTAAAGGATTACATGGAAAAATCATTTTTAACCCCGATAGCCTCAGCGCATCTCATTTTGATGTTACCATAGATGTTAAATCCATCAATACAGGCATTGACCAACGGGATAATCACTTACGGTCGGAAGATTATTTTGAGGTCGAAAAATATCCAGCCATTCATTTTGTGTCAACACGGATAACGACCAGCACGAGCAAAGAATACCTTTTTGTTTTTGGAAAACTTACTATTAAAGACGTTACCAAAGAAATTTCTTTCCCTTTTAAAGCAACGCCAAAAGAAAATGAATTTTTTTTTGAGGGTGAGTTTACACTAAACCGCAGGGATTATAATGTAGGCGGCGGCAGCATAAGCATGAGCGACAATGTTAGATTAAACCTTAAGGTGCGGGCAAAAAAAATAAATGAATAGGGGTGCAGGTTACAGGTTTCAGGTTCCAGGGGTAAACCTTGCAACCTGCAACTTGTAACATTCTAGGCCGTTTCACCGGTCCATTTATCTCTGTCACCGGGACTGAATTGCCAGGGTGCGAAATTGTTTTCTATATTGCTGAACATGGCGTTCCATTCCTGCGGCGCATTGCTTTCTTCCATAACAAGTGAGCGGCGCAGTTCCAGGATAATTTCAAGTGGACTGATGCTCACCGGGCATTCTTCCACGCAGGCATTGCAGGTTGTACAGGCGCGCAGTTCCTCAACAGTAATATAATTATGCAATAAGGTCTTGCCATCGTCTTTAAATGCTCCGTTCAATCTGATATTCTTTCCCGTTTCTTCCACTCTGTCTCTGGTATCCATCATGATCTTACGTGGCGACAAGGCCTTTCCTGTGAGGGTAGCAGGGCAGGCGGCGGAGCATCTGCCGCATTCCGTGCAGGAATAGGCATCAAGCAGGTTCCTCCAGCTTAAGTCAAATACATCCCTGGCGCCAAACCGGGCAGGTGGAACTGCATCGGCAGGTGCCAGTTCAGGCTGCATGGCATATAGCACCTCCTTCTGAACAGCAGGCATGTTGTTCATTTCTCCCTTGGGCAACAATCTTGCATAATATGCATTGGGGAACGCCAGCAGAATATGCAAATGTTTGGAATAAGGCAGGTAGTTCATAAATGCGAGGATGCCCAAAATATGCAGCCACCAGCAACTTCTTTCTATTACCACCAGTGTTGCTTCACTCAATGATCCGTACAAAGGTGCAAGCATACCCGACACAACAAACCTGCCCGTGGGATTTTCGGCATAATAGCCGTAGCCTTTCTCCTGCAATACCAGGTCTGTGGCATTCATGGTTAAAAAAAGCAGCATCAGCACAATCTCCGTAATCAGTATATAGTTGGCATCACTGCGGGGCCACCCATCAAGGTCTTTGCTGATGAATCTTTTCAGTTTTATAATATTCCTGCGGATAAGAAAAACAGCACAGGATACGATCACGAGCACAGCCAGTATTTCAAATGCATTGATCAGGAAACTGTACAAACTGCCTAACAGGGGTGCAAACAGCCTGTGCGTTCCCAATATGCCGTCTAATACAATTTCCAGCACTTCTATATTAATGATGATAAACCCTGCATACACAAAAAAATGAAGCACGGCAACCAACGGGTTCCTGAACATTTTTTTTTGCCCGAAGGCCAGCAGCAGCACATTTTTCCACCGCCGCAACGGCTGATCAGCGTAATCCGCATCACGGCCGGTAAGTATATTTTTTCGAATGCCGGCTATTCTTTTTGCAAACAATCCAATGCCCGCAGCGGCAGCAATGATAAAAATGATCTGTGAAACAATATGCATCATAACATAGTTGTAACGCTAAGATAAGATGTTTAGTACGAATTGTTTTATTCGTTAATACCGCTTAGTTTTGGTAAGATTAATAATTAGCGAATGAAGAATTATATTCTTACACAGGAACAAATAGCCAAAAAACTTCAGCGGATGGCCTTTGAAATAGCGGAGCGAAATACCGGAGAAGAGCAGTTGGTGCTGGCCGGCATCAGGGAAAATGGGGTGGTAATTGCCAGAAAGCTGAAGCAATTGCTGAGTACCACTTTTAAAGGACATATTGAAGTGATGGATATCGCAGTAGATGATAAAAGACGACCCGGAAAAATTACAGTAAGCATCAGCAAAAATTTTGATGACGCTGTAGTGATAGTGGTAGATGACGTAGCCAATAGTGGAAAAACCATGTTATATGCCTTAAAACCATTTTTGCAGGACCAGCCAAAAAAAATTCAAACCCTTGCACTGGTAGACAGAACGCATAAAACCTTTCCCGTGCATACCGACTATGTGGGTTATGCTGTTGCCACTACTTTGCAGGAACATATTTTTGTAGAAGTAGAAGGCGAAAATATTACCGGCGCCTGGCTCGAATAATTTGATGGGTTACCGGCTTCTCCGGAATTCGGGAAATATGCATAAATTGATTGCAAACTATAATGACATACAATATATGGACACCAAAATTAAAGACAGGGTAAATGTGTGGCTCAACGGTTCTTTTGATGAAGCCACCAAAAATGAAATAAAAAAACTGGAAGCAGAAAATCCGGATGAACTAACAGAAGCCTTTTATCGCAATCTTGAATTCGGAACCGGCGGATTAAGAGGCATCATGGGAGTGGGCACCAACCGCATCAACAGGTATACGATTGGGATGGCTACACAAGGCTATGCAAATTATTTAAAGAAAACCTATCCCGGAGGTGAAATAAGAGTTGCCGTAGCACACGATAGCCGCAACAACAGCCGCAGCTTTGCCGAGATCACTGCAAACGTAATGGCCGCCAATGGCATAAAGGTTTTTTTGTTTGAATCGTTACGGCCTACCCCTGAGCTGTCATTTGCCATACGCCATTTGGGATGCCAGGGAGGTGTAGTATGTACTGCGTCTCACAACCCCAAAGAATACAATGGTTATAAGGCCTACTGGAACGATGGGGGACAATTGGTTCCGCCACACGATAAGAATGTAATTGCCGAAGTAGATAAAATTGTTTCTGTTGACGACGTGAAATGGAGCCAGCCTGCCGCGCAGGAAGACGGAGATAAAACCCGGATACGGCTTATTGGCAAAGACATGGATGAGGCGTACTGGCAGATGGCTAAGGAACTGAGTGTATACCCTGAAGTGATTGCCAAACAGCACGATCTCAAAATTGTATACACTCCCATACACGGCACAGGAATAATGCTGGTACCCGAATTGCTGAAAAGATACGGCTTTACCAATGTTACTATCGTGGAAGAACAGGCGAAGCCGGATGGTAATTTCCCAACGGTAGTTTATCCCAACCCTGAAGAAAGTGAGGCGATGAGCATTGGATTAGAAAAAGCCAAGACAATAGATGCAGATATTCTTTTGGGAACCGACCCCGATGCCGACAGGGTAGGTATTGCTGTTAAGGATCCTAAAGGCAACTGGGTGCTGGTAAATGGTAACCAAACGGCCGTCCTGGCATTTAATTATCTCATAGAAGCCCGCAAATCCAAGGGTATCGCAAGGGCAAATGATATGGTGGTAAAAACCATCGTTACCACCGATATGATCAATCGCATTGCCAAAGGAAATAACGTAACCTGCTATGACGTGCTCACCGGCTTTAAATGGATCGCAGAGCTGATCAAAGAAAAAGAAAGTAGTGAAAATTATATAATCGGCGGCGAAGAAAGCTATGGCTTAATGGTAGGTTCCAAACTCAGAGATAAGGATGCCGTAAGCGCCGTGGCTATACTTAGCGAAATGGCCGCTTACGAAAAAAATAAAGGGAGGAGTCTTTTTGAAAAATTGATTGACCTCTATGTGCAGTATGGATTTTATAAGGAGCATCTTATTTCCATTACCAAAAAAGGTATGCGCGGACAAGAGGAAATAGCTGAAATGATGGAATCGTTCAGAAAGAACACACCCAAAACCATCAATGGTTCACCCGTGGTGCAATTGCTGGACTATGAACTGCGGAGAGGCAAAAATCTCATAACGGGAGAGGAGTGGGAGATCAAACTACCAAAATCAAACGTATTGCAGTTTATACTGGAAGATGGCAGCAAGATTTCTGCAAGGCCTTCCGGCACAGAGCCTAAAATAAAGTTTTATTTCAGCGTAAACACCAAACTTGGAAGCGCGGCTGATTTTGATAAAGTGAGTGCGGAACTGGATCAGCGCATACAAAGCATTATCACGGATTTAAAGTTGTGATAGGTTCTGGAAAAATAGAAACTGATTGTTTAAAACCGTGTAACGCTTTACTGAAGCAACACGGTTTTTTTATGTGATGCGATGTAAGCTGTTTCAGTTCACAAAAGTTGCCAATCAATCAGCCAATACCCCGATCATCTAACCCGCCAATTAAAAATACGAGCATGAGTTACAACTACCTTCCTATAGACAGTAGCCAGCTTAGCTTTGACCAGGTGAAGCACCTGCTGGAATACAGTCAGGATATATCCATTACTTTTGATTCCCATGAACGTATAACCAGGTGCCGCAGCTACCTTACCCGGTTGCTGGAGAAAAATGATCAGTTGTATTATGGTATCAATACCGGTTTTGGCTTTTTGCAGGATGTGGCCATCAGTAATGAACAGATAGAACAGTTGCAGGCTAACCTGCTGATGTCGCATGCGTGCGGTCTGGGGGAAGAAGTACCTAAACCCATTGTAAAGCTGATGCTGGCGCTCAAAATAAAATCTTTGAGCTATGGTTATTCAGGTGTGCAGGTTGATACGGTAAAGCGGCTGATGGACATGCACAACAATAATGTATTACCGGTAATTTATACCCAGGGCTCACTGGGGGCCTCCGGCGATCTTGCGCCACTCAGCCATATGAGTTTACCGCTGATAGGCCTTGGCGAAGTCTGGTACAACGATAAAAAAATGAAAACAAATGAAGCATGGGAAAAAATAGGGTGGAAGCCTATACACCTGCAGAGCAAAGAGGGGTTGGCATTGATCAACGGAACACAATTTATGACAGCGTATGGAATGTATAGCCTGGTGAAAGCGGCCAGATTGATACAATGGGCAGATCTTATTACTGCCATTTCATTTGATGCGTTTAATTGCACAATTGAGCCTTTTCATGAAAAAATACAGGAGATTCGTCCGCATGCCGGTCAGGGAGCCACTGCAGCAATCATCCGCAACTATATAGCAGGGAGCAAAATAGCCACTGCTCAAAAACAGCAGGTTCAGGACCCTTATTCTTTTCGTTGCGTACCACAGGTGCATGGTGCTACCAAAGATACTTTTGAGTACGTAAAGCAGGTTTTTCTGCGGGAGATCAATTCCGTTACAGATAATCCCAATATTTTTCCGGAGGAAGAACTGGTGTTAAGTGGTGGCAATTTCCACGGACAGCCACTTGCATTAACGCTTGATTTCCTGGGCATCGCCATGAGTGAACTCGCTAATATTTCTGAGCGGCGTATTTATCAGCTCATCAGCGGCCAGCGCGGATTGCCATTGTTCCTGGTTACAAACCCGGGGCTGCATTCCGGCTTTATGATCCCGCAATATACTGCCGCCGGTATTGTAAGTGAAAACAAGCAATTGTGTACCCCCGCATCAGTAGATTCCATATCTTCTTCCAACAACCAGGAGGATCATGTAAGTATGGGGGCAAATGCAGCTACAAAATGTTTGCGCATTATTGATAATGTAGAAAAAGTATTGGCCATTGAATTGCTCAGCGCGGTGCAGGCACTGGAATTTCGCCGTCCGCTAAAAAGTTCAAATATTGTAGAAGAAGTAGTTGCCACGTTTCGGAAAGAAGTATCTTTTAATATGAAAGACAGAGTATTGCACGATGACATGATAAAAGCTGTTGTATTTCTTAACCGTGACTTAGATGGCTGGATCAACATTTGAAGCAGGCTCAATCTAATTTATTTCATTGAGAGAAAAAAGATGACCGCACATATGGCTGGAAATACTTCACTTCTGTTGCAAGCCTTATTGAATTAAAAAATATCACCTGTATGTCAACCAATTATCATTACTACGATCCGGTAAAATACAGCACCCCTACAGGCGTTACCATTACCTGCAAAGGCTGGATACAGGAAGCGGCATTAAGAATGCTGCTTAACAACCTGAACCCCGAAGTAGCGGAACGACCGGAGGACCTGATTGTATATGGCGGACGCGGGAAAGCCGCCAGGAATTTCGAATCGCTTGACCAGATCATCAGGGCTTTGAAAATTTTAGAAAATGATGAAACGCTTTTAATACAATCCGGCAAAGCTGCCGGCATTCTAAAAACACACAAAGATGCGCCACGGATACTCATTAGCAATACACAGCTTGTACCCAAATGGGCCACATGGGAGCATTTTGATGAACTTGAAAAAAAGGGGCTGATGATGTACGGACAAATGACGGCAGGTTCATGGATCTATATTGGCAGCCAGGGTATTGTGCAGGGAACTTATGAAACGTATTCGGCAATCGCTGAAAAACATTTCAACAACACATTAAAGGGAACGCTTAATGTAACGGCAGGCCTGGGTGGCATGGGCGGAGCACAACCTCTGGCGATTACCATGAATGGAGGTACAGCACTTGTTGCCGAAGTGGAAGAATGGAGAATAAGCAAGCGTATGGAAACACAGTATCTCGACGAAAAATACACGAATATTGATGAAGCAATTGATCAGGCGGTAAAATATAAAGCAGAAGGAACAGGAAAAAGCATTGGCATCTTATGCAATGCGGTTCATTTGTTACAACGATTGCACGAACGCAATATCATCCCCGATACACTTACCGATCAAACTTCTGCCCACGACCCGCTGGTAGGCTACATACCGCACACCCTTACCAACGAACAGGCAAATGTGCTGAGAAAAACCAACCCGGAGGAATACCTGCAGAAAAGTTATGAAAGCATGTACCTGCATGTGCAACTCATGTTACAACTGATGGATAAAGGCGCTGTTGCTTTTGATTACGGCAATAACATCAGAGCCAGGGCGCAGGAATATGAGCAAAAAGAACCTACGTCTTCGGTGAATTTTAAACCCGGCCGTTGCTTTGATTTTCCTGGTTTTGTACCTGCTTATATTCGCCCCCTTTTTTGTGAAGGCAAGGGACCTTTTAGGTGGGCGGCGCTTAGCGGCGACCCGCATGATATAAAAGTTACGGATGATAAAATTCGTGAACTGTTTCCCCAAAATAAATCGCTGATCCGCTGGCTTGATCTTGCACAACAAAAAATCGCTTTCCAGGGTTTGCCGGCGCGCATCTGCTGGTTAGGGCAGGGTGAAAGGGAAAAGGCCGGGGTAGCTTTTAATGAACTGGTGCATGCCGGAAAGCTAAAAGCACCTGTGGTTATTGGACGCGATCACCTGGATACCGGTTCCGTGGCAAGTCCTAATCGCGAAACTGAAGCGATGCCGGATGGCAGCGATGCGGTGGCCGACTGGCCAATTTTAAATGCACTGGTAAATACGGCAGCCGGAGCAAGCTGGGTGAGCCTGCACCATGGAGGTGGCGTTGGAATGGGATATAGTATTCACGCGGGAATGGTTATTGTAGCTGATGGCAGCTATGATGCGGAACAAAGATTAAAAAGAGTGCTGAGGAATGATCCGGGCATAGGAGTAATCCGGCATGCGGATGCCGGGTATGAAACGGCCAAAGAAACCGCAAAAGCCAATCACTTAGATATAAACGATAGAATTGGATCGTTTTAGGTTCTTAACACTTAGCCATTGCCCGTCATCTGTCATATCCAATACCTATATTTATATCCAAAACGAACGAAATAAATGTCTTTTTATGAATCAATTTACCCGCAGGAAATTTTTGAACACATCCGCTGTATTATTGGGAACATCTATTACCGGTTTTTCCCTGGATAAAAAAAAGGATTACCCGTTGCTGTCTTTTTCCACACTTGGCTGCCCAGACTGGAGCTTTAAAGAAATTGTTGATTTTGCGGCAACACATCAATATAAAGGCATCGAAATAAGAGGCATACAACGCGAACTGGATCTTACCAAATGCTCCGCATTCAGCAGCATGCAAAATAAAAAGGCAACCCTGGCGCTGATGAAAGAGAAAAAATTAAACTTTGTTGGACTGGGTTCTTCAGCCAACCTGCATTTTGCTGAAGGACCGGAAAGAATAAAAAATATGGATGAAGCCCGCCGGTTTATTGAACTGGCAGAGGAAATAGATTGCCCTTTTGTGAGAGTATTCCCCAATAATTTTCCAAAAGGGCAGGATAGAAATGCAACAATAGATCTGATTACAAAAGGTTTATTGGAATTGGGTGATTTTTCGAAGGGTAGCAAAGTAACGGTGTTAATGGAAACCCATGGCGACCTGGTTAAAGGCAACGACCTTCAAAAAATTATGCAGCATGCTGCACACGCACATACGGGACTGGTTTGGGATATTGCCAACATGTGGTCAGTTACCAAAGAATCACCCGTGGAAGTATATCAAAAATTAAAGAAATACATCCTTCATACCCATATTAAGGATGGCAAACCGGTTGATGGGAAATTACAATACGCACTTTTAGGGCGGGGTGAAGTTCCCGTATTTGAAGCGATAGATCTTTTAAGGAAGGAAAAATACAAAGGTTATTACAGCTTTGAATGGGAGAAATTATGGCATCCCGAAATTGCCGAACCCGATATAGCGTTGGCCGATTATCCCAGGGTAATGAGAGCGCATTTTGGTAAATAATTATTTAAGTGCTGGCTCCGGTCAATTTTCAACACAGCCTTGTTACAGCACGTGCCTGTCTTTTCCAAAATCGCTTTATTTTGACCGTTCACCGAAGCAATGGTATGGTTCACCGAAAAATGCCGTAGGCGCGGAATTATCCTTATATTTTTGGGTTCAGATCGTCCACCTCCTATGAACAATGATGAAAATCCTAATTCTATGATCATTTAACACCTGCACAACAGCAAATTAAATGATCCGGATATAAAGCGGAAAAGCCTTTTTGTTTCAACCAAATTTTACGCAATGAAAAAGCTTTTACACTTAGGATTCACCTGCTCTCTGTTTTTTGTAACGTCAGTGCAGTCACAAATCATTAAAAAAACAGTACCCTATCCCACAAAATCACCCCAGATAGCAATAAATGTTCAGGGCTCCTACAATGGCTTTTCCTATCCCGCAACAATAGGGGTAGCTATGGATGCCAAACTGATGTTTAATGCGCAGCAAAATGCAGACGCCTACAATCAATATGTGATTACCGTAAAGGGTACACATACTATGCCAACCGATGGTCCGCTCTGGGGCTCGTTTGATGATGGCAAATTCAATAACGTGAGCGCAATAATTCTTATGGCAGGCTATAAGTTTAATTTCGGTGCACCACGTTACATACACCAGGATTTTAAAAGAGAAACAGGCGGATGGTTTATTGAACTTAACGGAGGCGGCGCTCATTATCGCTATTCCAAAACCAAACTCCGACCTGTAGTATCGTCTACTGTAGGGTGCGCAGTTGCCCCGCACCTTGATGTTATTGGCTCATACACCTATAGCGGATCATGGCTAACGAAAGAAAGGACATTTCCACTGGCTGTTTTTGGAATGGGTGTCCAGTATAAGCTTTAAGAAGAAATTGCGTATTGGCCAGTGATATTTTGCTGTTGCGACCTACCGGATAACCGGGATCATGCCTGTGAGTGCTTGTTTTAAATGGTGTTACACCGATTTGAAAAAATACCAACGGGAATTCAAATATCATCATTGCCCTTATTTTTCAAACCGGAAAAATTTTTCCCGGACAGTATCCCCGGATCGGGAATTGAGAGACTTCCGGCTAATAATTGCTGCATATACCGAAGTCCTTTTTCTTTTGTAAAGGCGATGTTGCGTTCCGGCACCTCCCTGATAGCCGGGTAATCGTCTACCGCTTTGCTCACACTGTTTTCCCTTAAAACGTGCAACATAGCATACGGAGAGCGATTGGTATAGTTGGCAGGATCATTATCGCTTGTTCCGGCAAACCTATATTGTGGATGAAAGCTCGCAACCTGGTAAATACCTTCATAATTTTCTTTTACCAGTAATTTTTCAGAAAGGTTAACCAGGTCAAGATACGCGTCAAAAGAAAGAAAGCTGCCGGGGAGTATTAAGAATGACGTTTCTACATTTTTATTGTCATCCAAATGGCGAAGCAAAGTTAAAATTGTTTCCAAAGTCCTTACAATGCTGGCATTCACCAACACTTCGTAGTGAACCGTGTTGCGCTTTAGCTCTTTCGCTGCAAAGGGGCAAAAATTGCAACCCACCACTACATCAGCGATCCATTTTTGCGTGTGTGCTATGATGAGTTCAGCAGAGGCTCCGTTCATGGATATTTTTTTACTAAGAGATATTTAACTATTGCCAAGGTACATTAATTTTATACGTATTTTCGGTTCATTGGTCACTTAATTCCGAAGCAATCGCTTTCAACGCATTCAGCTCTTCCAAATCATTTTCAAAACCTTCTTTCTTTCTGTTTTTAAATGCCCCCAGTTTAAATGCTATAATATAAATAACTACGGTTACCGCCATACCAACAGCCGTTTCAATCAATGCCTGACTCAGCGGTTTATTTTCCAGTTTATTTGGCAAAAAGGATAAGCCTGTTAAAACACCTGCCGACACAATAATGATTCCAAACCACCTTTCCATTTTCCTGTTCTTCTCAAATTCAACAATTGTTTTTTTAAGAAAAAAATCAAGATTTACGTGGTTTAAATTCACATTAAGGCTTTGCAAACTTTTTAAAAGAGAAACAATGGCCATTAATACACCAATTGTTAAAATGCCATATGGAATGTACTGCAGTGAATACTTAAAGTCAAAAGGATTGCCAGCGAATATGGCTGCCAGGATCGCGAGGTTAACTATCATTAAAAACATATAAAGCATATTGTCACGCCTGATCTTAGCGATCCTCGACCTCGATCTTTCCTTCAGCATACTGTGTATAAGCTGTTCATTTAGCCGTTGTGACAATTCAAGTTTTTGACTATATCGCTGCCAGTCTGATTTTATTTGATCAATATTCATTGTAATTGGTTTTTATTAGTTGACTTAATTTATTTTTTATCCTGTTTAATCTTACGCCTACATTGCTGCTGGAGATGCCAATAATTTCACTTATTTCATCATATGTCTTTTCATCTAAATACAGCATAATAACCGCTTTCTCTATTTCTGTGAGTTTTGCAATTGCTTGGTTGAGCGCGCTCTGGTCTTCTGCTTTTTCTGAACTGTCGTGTACATCCGGAATTTCAAACTCAAGCGGAGTAAGCGGTTGTTTCTCCGGCTTTTTCAACTCTTTTCTGAAATTGGAGATGGCTGTATTGAGTGCTACTTGATAGATCCAGGTACCGCTGGCCGATGCTTTCCTGAAGCCGGGAAATGACTTCCAGAGTTGTAAAACCACTTCCTGGAAAAGATCTTTGCGGCTTTCGGGGTAGCTGCAATACAGGTTGCAAACCTTGAATATCAATGACCGGTGATTATTTATTAGTTCAATGAATTCTTTTTCCATTCAAATTTTACACTTTAATTCATTAGTCGTAAGTTCAATGAATTTCTTACAGTTTTAGCATTTAAACTTAAAAAAATGACAACGCAGGACAAAACAATCATTACGGTGGAGTGTACAGTTAATGCACCGGTGGAAAAAGTTTGGGAATACTGGACAAAACCCGAACACATTATCCAATGGAGCAATGCTTCCGATGACTGGCATACTCCGCGTGCCGAAAATAATTTGCGTACAGGCGGCAGCTTTTCTTCGCGAATGGAAGCCAAAGACGGCAGTATGGGCTTCGATTTTGGAGGGGTTTACGATGCGGTAACGCCCAATCAATACATTGAATATACGCTTGGAGATAGGAGAAAAGTAAAAATAAACTTTTCAGCACAGGGAAAGCAAACCAAAATAACCGAAAGTTTTGAAGCAGAAAATATGCACTCTGTGGAGATGCAAAAGGGAGGCTGGCAGGCTATACTCAACAATTTCAAAAAGTATACTGAAAATAAATAGTGCCGGGTTTTGCAATTTGCAATGTATTCCGGTGATGATTTTTTACGAAGTAACCATTTCACCAGCGGTTAATTCTTTCATGCTTTTTGTTTGCAGCTCATAAAGTTTATACTGAATTCATTTTTACTTTTACCAATACTTTCCATCCAAATTAAATCCATCCTCGACAGCGGTTATTTTAAAAAGTTAACTGTTTGGTCATTATTACAGGCAGAACTACGGGCAGAACAAGTCCGTTCAAATCTCCGTTTACATAAAATAATATATTTCCCGGCGCCGCTGGAATACCCGGGCGCGTATCTTTTCATGGAAGGGGTTTGCTTCCCTGATAAAAGTTACGAGCCGGGTTTTTGATTTGCGTTCTATGTTATTGTAGCAGGGTTACATCATTTTTTAACAAAAAAATTATATACTTTCAACAAAGGATGGTGTACTTAACAAACGAAGAATATGAAATGCTTACTTTTTTTGAAAGAACACCTGACCTGGTATGTATAGCAGGGAAGGATGGGTTCTTAAAAAGAGTAAATCCTGCTGTTGTTAACACACTTGGCTATCCGGAAGCGGAATTATATGCCTGTCCTATTGAGTCGCTTATACATCCGGAAGACAGAGAATTTACACGCCGGGAGCGTATAGAACTGTTAAATGGAAAGGCGCTTGTTAATTTTCAGAACAGGTATGTTGCCAAACAGGGAAATATTATTTGGCTGGCATGGACTTCCATCTACTTTCCGGATAAAGAAATTGTATTTGCCATTGCAAAAAATATCACTGAAGAAAAACAAATCGAAAAGCAGTTTGAAGAAAAATATTCAAAATTTAAAAGTTTAGCTACTCATTTTAAGAACAGCATAGAAAAAGACAGAAAATACCTCGCCGTTGAATTACACGAGGAACTGGCTCAGTTGGCTTCCGTTGTAAAATTGCATCTGGAAGATATATACGTCAGGGAACGGGAACTGCCTTCGTCGGCAAAAAGCAGGATAGAACATGCGCTGGCGGCATCGAAACTGCTGATCACTGCAATACGCAGGATTTCTTTTTCCATTAGTCCTCATATGTTAGACGACCTTGGACTCAATGAAACCTTGAGATGGCATTGTAAAGAGTTCTCCATTTTGAACGGGATACCGTGTTTGTTTGAAAGTGCATATGATGAGGAAAATTTAACCCGCGAGATTAAATTAGACTTCTTCAGAATTTGCCAGGAAGCGCTGAGCAATGTAATGTATCATGCACAGGCTGGTAACGTGAAAATCAGCATTACCGAGGAAGCCGGCCACATCAGGCTTGTGATCATTGACGATGGAAAAGGATTCGATGAGCATAAGATAAAGCAAAACCCGGGGTTGATCAGGATGCGTGAACGGGCCGCCTCTGTGAACGCCACATTGGACATTAACAGTGAAATAGGGAAGGGTACAAGTATTGCTGTGAGAATACCCAAAACCTAACTTTTACCGTTCTTCAGCGGTACATCTTCATCATATTTGTTTCTTTAGTACATTAGCGGATGAAAAAAATACCAGTAATCTGTATGAAGTATATCACAACACATCTGTTAGTGCCGGTGGTTTTTATCCTGGCATTATCCGTACCAGCCAAAGCAGGCATGATTTCGTCACTAAAACCTGCGGACCCGGCCATTGAGGGGCGCTGGGATATTACCATTGAAGATGGCGGGAAAAAGTTCCCTGCCTGGCTCGAAGTCATGCATTCGGGTCATAAACGACTTGTTGGGCAGTATGTGGGAATTACCGGTAGTGCCCGCCCTGTTTCCATTATTCATTTTGCCAATGGAAAAATAAGTTTCAGTTTGCCGCCTCAGTGGGAAGAAGAGGATAATGATCTTTCTTTTGAAGGAACTCTCCAGGGTGAGATGTTAACAGGCACCATGACGGCTGCCGATGGCAAAACCTATAACTGGACTGCCCGCAGAGCCCCCTTGCTGATAAGAGAAAAGGCGCCTGTATGGGGAACGCCAATAAAGCTATTCAATGGAAAAGATCTTACCGGTTGGAAAGCGCTGGGTGAAAACCAATGGAAAGTTGTTTCTGGTGTTTTAACCAGTCCGAAATCGGGTGCCAACCTCATCACGGATAAAACATTTACAGATTTTAAACTGCATGTCGAATTTCGTTGTCCCAGTGGCAGCAACAGTGGTATTTACCTGCGTGGGCGCTATGAAGTACAGATAGAAGACAGCAAGGGAAAGCAGCCGCAAAAGGATCTGCTTGGAGCCGTGTACGGATTTCTGACGCCCAGTGAGATGGCTGCTAAAGATGCCGGAGAATGGCAGACTTACGATATAACCCTCACGGGCAGAATGATTACCGTTGTGCTGAATGGTAAAAAAATTATCTGTAACCAGGCAATACCCGGCATCACCGGCGGTGCTTTAGACAGCAATGAAGGCGAACCAGGCCCCCTATATATCCAGGGAGATCATGGACCGATCGAATACCGGAATATTGTGCTAACACCGGCCAAATAACGTTTTAGTTTATGGTTTGGCGTTTCCGGTGCTGAATAAGCTGGCTGCTTTCAAATACAATTTAAACTCGCCACCAGGGCACGAATATTTTTATATGGCTGACATACTATGTTTTTCATAAGTGATGGCATAGTAAAGTGGTGCTAGCTTTTGCTGTACAGCATCTTCCGAGTAAAGAAGGTGACTGGTATAAATTCGTTGCTTTTAATGGCCGTCCCTCTATGCCCAATCAGCATTATGGATACCCTTAAAAAAATCCCCGGCGCTTTGGCCGGGGAAATAAAAATAATATTTGCAGGCGGTTATATTACTGCTTGCTGATCCTGTACATATTTCCGCCGTCGGTTACAGCGTACAGCATGCCATTGTTCTGAGCCACATCGCGAAATCTTTCTTTTTTATCTGCGAGTAACCTTTCTTCTCCAACTACTTTATTGTTCTCAATAACCAGTCTCGCAATATGCATGCTGGCCAATCCGCCGATAAACAGGTTGTTTTTCCACTCGGGGATATCGTCGCCAGTGTAAAAAACCATACCTCCCGGAGCAAGCACAGGATCCCAGTAATACACAGGCTGCTCCATACCTTCTTTTTGCTGGATGGAATCACCAATCTTTCTGCCATCGTATTCTATTCCGTAGGTAATAATAGGCCATCCGTAATTCTTACCGGCCTGAATGAGGTTCAACTCATCGCCACCCCGCGGGCCGAATTCAACCTCCCATAATTCCCCTGTTACCGGGTGAAGATCCAGGCTTTGCGCATTGCGTATTCCATAGGCATAAATTTCCGGCATCGCATCTTTCTGATCAATGAAAGGATTACCCGGGGCAGCTTTGCCTTCTTTCGTGATCTTAAATATCTTACCCAAACCGGAGTTCAGCCACTGCGCCTGTTTACGACCTTCAAGGATCGATCTCTCACCTGTGCTTACAAACAGGTTGCCATCTTTGTCAAACACCAGGCGGGACCCGAAATGATTTTTGCTGTCCAATGCAGGTATGGCACGAAAAATAACAGTGGGGTTTTGAATGGTAGCTTCATCGGCAGAAATTTGCCCTTTAGCTACTGCCATTAGGTTTCCTTTGCCCTGCTTTTCTGAGAAAGACCAGTAAATGGTTTTGTTTTGGGCAAAATCCGGATCAAATGCAACATCAAGCATACCGCCCTGGCCGGCATCATCTACTTTCGGAAAACCTGTAATTTTCTTTACCAGTGCACCGTCTGCACTATGGATTTCCATATAACCAGACTTTTCTGTTAGCAGCAGCCGCCCGTCGGGCATAGGAACTACTGCCCAGGGTCTGCCCAGATTTTCGGCTATCTTTTCTACTTTATAAGGTGTGGTGGTTTTTACTCCGCTCACTCTGGTTTGCCCCTCAAAGGCGGGTTTGTAATCCACATTAGGAGCGTTTGTTTCAACAGGCGGGAGCGTTGCAGAATCCGCGGCGGGAGCGCTGGCAGTATTGGAAGCGGAGTTATTGCCCGCACATCCGTAAAGCGAAATGGCAGCTGCAATAATTGAAAAACATGCGAAGGTTTTCATTTGCATAAAATTGTCTTTGGTTTTGTAAGATGTAAATATAATCAAAGTATCGGTTTATGCTGCCTGTTAAATTCATTACAACAAAACAATCCCCTTCTCATACATTCTTTTCTTTTCTTCTGCAGACCATATGCTTACCTGCACTTCTCCAATATGTGATTTTCTTAATAAATACATGCACAATCTCGATTGACCAATACCTCCGCCAATACTTTCTGGTAACTTTCCGGCCAGTAAACTGCTGTGGAAAGAAAGGGTTGATTTGTGTTCACAACTTTTTTCTCTTAGCTGTCGGATCAAAGCGTTTTTATCTACCCGGATACCCATTGAAGAAATCTCAAATGCAGACTGTAAAACCGGATGCCATACAATAATATCTCCATTTAAACCTTTATATCCTTCCTTATTTTCAGTGCTCCAGTCGTCGTAGTCGGCTGCACGACCATCATGAGGATTACCATGTGACAGTTTGTTACCAATGCCAATAATAAATACTGCTCCGAATTCTTTCGCAACAGCGTTTTCTCTTTCTTTGGGTGAAAGACCCGGGAAGCGTTGTAATAACTGTTCGGAATGAATAAAATGTATCTTCTCCGGAAGTTGAGGCTGCATATCCGGGTAATACTGATAAACAATCTGTTCTGTTTCTTTTAACGCATTAAATATAGCACTTACTGTTTCTTTCAGGTACAGCAAAGTTCTGTCGGCTGCATCAATGTGCTTTTCCCAGTCCCACTGGTCAACATAAACAGAATGTATGGGGCTGTAGTCTTCGTCCGGCCGAAGTGCACGCATATCGGTAAGGATTCCCCTGCCGGTTTCTACATCCAGTTCCTTTAACCGAACACGCTTCCATTTGGCCAATGAATGAACAACCACAGCACGTTGTTCATTCAATGATTTGATAGGAAATGAAACCGGCCGTTCAATACCATTCAGGTCATCATTCAATCCCGTTCCATCTAACACAATAAGCGGTGATGACACTTTTGTCAGGTGCAAATAATCACAAAGAAACCGGCTAAAAGTATCTTTTACCAGTGTTATTGCCGCTTCTCTTTGCAAGATTTCATTCATCCTTTAATATTTTGGAACGCAAATGTCGGGTTTTAATTTAAAACTTATAATATTTCACTACTAACCACTTTATTTAAAAAAGATTTTTTCAATTTAAATAAAAGAGAAGCCCTGGTGATGGTACGTGGCACGTACCAGGGCGATTGCCCCGGCATGTGTCTCCACGTGCTGCAAAGGGTGAGGTTGCAGTTTCATCCTCTAAAAAATCTTAAGTTGATGGTTATTGCAGGGACACCGGCCAGGGCAGCCTGCCGCGGGCGGCGCCTGCTGACCGGCGCGCAGGTCTCCACTACCCGCTTGAAGCAAAGCAATGCTACAATTTAGTGGCTGCCGCCTTGTAGTATTTACCATTTGCCTTTCCATTTCTGTATTTTAAGTAGATTTACCCTCTAAATTTTTACTATGTCTGCTGCAATCAACTGGCCTGAAGCCATGAAACCGCTGATCAAAAAATATAAAAACAAGAAGCATCCGCTGGACTATAAAAATATTTACCAGTTGGTAGTAATGGTAGTTTTATCGGCGCAGGATTCTGACAGGCACATCAACGAACTTGCACCCAAATTATTTGATACCTTTCCGGACATGCGTGCACTTTCGAAAGCTACTCCCGAAACCTTAACGCCGCTTATAGGATCGGTGCGCAATTTTGGCAATAAAATAAAATGGCTGATGGAGATAGCGCAGACGATCAAAGAGGATAAAAATATTCCAACAACGCTTGATGGGCTTACTGCTTTAAAAGGCATCGGCAGAAAATCGGCCAATGTAATTTTGCGTGAATCAGGCAGACCCGCAGAGGGCATAGTTGTTGATCTGCATGTAGTACGTGTTGCTCCCCGCCTTGGCATAGCCACCGGAACCGATGCAAATAAAATTGAAAAACAACTGATGGCTGTACTACCCCCGAACGAATGGGGTGCGGGCATGGCAATGTCCTTTCATGGCAGAGAGATTTGCAGGCCCCAGCCCAAATGCGAGATATGCCTTATGAATACAGTTTGCGCTTACTATAAGGCAAACAGGTAGAGAGCGGATAACTATTTTGTTCTATTAAGAGATTAGAATAAAAATAAGGCCTGTTATTACAGCTAAAGTGAAAACGGCAGTTGGAACAATATATCCAGTATATTGAATTTTATCTGTAGTATTTATTATGACTCAGCTTCAACAGTTGCTTCAGCAAGCGGCGTATGGTTTTTAATGCTCAGTTCAAAGTCGTTGCTCAACGAAAATTCAAGGTATTGTCCTGCAATTAATTTTCTTGTCACTGCATCTTCCCGTAACAGATCCGCCAGTTCTTTCGCAACGGCAGCCTGTTTTATTTCCGAATTGATACGCCCCTTATTAAGCTGGAGATGTGCAAAGCTGAATTTGATTTTACGACCGCCGGTTGCCCTTTCAAAATCCGTATGGTTCAAACCGAGCTTTTGCTCCGAACCCGCAGAGCGTTTTAAAAGGATAGCAATAACCGGGAGATACTTTTTCCATGTTTGTGTGAACATATAATTATTTTTTCATTTAATTAACTGCTATGCCGTTCCACGTAATTATCGTGGCGTACACCAGGTTTTAATTATCGCTAAGGCGTGTGAACTCAGCACCATTGTAAATACGTGCCAGGCTTGTGTCTTTTGTTTTCTCCCATTCTTCTACTTTCGAATCCGACACAATACGCCAGAAGTTTTTCGATTTCAGCTCTTCATAATCATCCGTACGGATAAACAGCCCTTTTACAGTAGCTCTTTGCTTAAAATGGATACTCGCCTTTGCATTATTTTTTGGCTTACATTCAATGAACTTCTCGATTTTATCATTTGTCATACCAAATTTTTTTTAATTAAAAATCATCAATCCTGTAGTCAATATATCCGCATCAGCGGCGCGTGGTCTCCCAAGTTATTGTGCTTTCGGGGTAATTCGTCAAACCCCCATCCCAAAGCAATGCCGTGCAGCGGATGAACAATTGGACACCATTAGAAGCAGATTTATTCAATTGACAAACGAACGCTGTTTGCAACGTATCATGAACCTCTATTCAGATATTTTCATAGCAAGACATAAATCAATAACCTGAGCAGTGTGCTCGTGTAATAAAAAATATGAGAGCAGAGATTGTTCGCTTACAAAAGATTGGCTCAAATAATAACACAAAGATAGGTTTTTTTTGCCATTCATTCTATTTTTACCCGGAAGGAATCGCCGATTATCACAGGCGCGGTCGTTTATAAGCACAAAACAAGGAACTATTCATTGCAAAATGCAAGGTACTGCTATTGATACATAAAATTAAAGCGATAGTAATTCCTCTGGGTTTATGGCCATATATTCCACGGAATAACACTCAGCATTAAAATTAAAGCAATGCCGTAAAAGAGGATAATGCTATTGTATTTCTTGCTGTTGCTGTTTAGCTTTTTAGCCCTGGAATAGCCAATGGTAACCAACACCACGGCTATCAGCATCATCAAAGGATGTTCCAGTATGTATAATCTCGACACTTTCTCTTTCATTGCATCTCCCGAAAGATTGGATGCGCCCAATGGTGACAAAAAATAAAGCACTATTCCAAGAACAAACTGGAGGTGAGCACAAATCAGTCCAATCAAAGCTACTTTACGGCTGCCTGCAGTAAAGTTTTTTTTGCGTGACCCGATTGCATAAATAATCGCTACAACCAATCCTGCCAGCAACAAATAAGCCAGTCCCGAATGAAAATGTTTTATTCCTGTATACATAACAACATGAGTTTATTTGCAGCGAAAATAACCCGTTTATGGGTAACTTCTGCCTTATCGTTCTAAAAATCAATATTACCCTCAGCTTAATAATTTTAATAGATCATCAAGATCGAGCGCTTTTGTATACATATTCAATGATCCGTCTGCTTTAGAAGGCCAATATTCCTTCGGCTTGTCCCAATACAATTCCACGCCATTGCCATCAGGGTCATTTAAATACAACGCTTCCGATACCCCGTGATCGCTTGCGCCGGTTAACGGGTATTCAGCTTTTCGCAGTCGTTAAAATATTACCGCAAGATCTTTACGTGTAGGGTACAGAATAGCTGTGTGATACAAGCCAACCCCATGTACCGGGGCAGGTGATGCTCCCTTACTGTGCCAGGTATTTAAACCAATATGATGATGATAGCCTCCGGCAGATATAAATGCAGCCTGGCTGCCATACATAGTGGTAACTTCAAACCCCAGCAAATCGCGGTAAAACGCGAGCGACTTTTCAATGTCCGACACCTTTAAATGTACGTGTCCAATCCTTGTTTGTGCAGGAATAATATAATCGGTACCCAAAGTGTATGTGTTTGCACAAATGTAAAGGAGATAAGGAAAATATATTTACTTACTTCCTTGATAATGTGATATTATTTTGCAAGATTTGCTGGCACTCCTAATACTTCCTCCCTGTGTAAGTATACATTCCCATCCCCCCAACCCGTCTTTTATTATTAATTTAAACTTATTGCCATGAGAAACAATCTATGTTTATTCGCCCTGTGCGCTGGTATCCTTTTCGGTTCCTGTTCAAAAGATATGGACAGACGGTTTGAAAATGCAACACTCCACATCCCCAACCAGGACCGGGGATTTATTGTTATTGCTAAAGAAGGGGTTAGCACCCAAAACATCGCCACAGCATTAGGCAAGCTGAATGTAAGAAGATTTGTGTTAAAGAATACCAATGAGGAATTAGGGCTGATAGAAGTACAGACACCCGATCCTTCTTTTCCCGCAAAGGCCCGCCAGGTTGCAGGTATCGAATCGGTAGCAGCAGACGTTGTGCTGAGCTGGAGGCTGCCGGAAAAAATACACAGAATCAGCAAAAGGGATGTAGCGTCGGCAGGAGCGGTATACCGCAAGAATGCCACAGCGCCGCCAGTAGTAAATAGTAACCCTTTAAGTTTTTTACAATGGGGGCTGAACTCCGTTCGGGCAGAGCAGGCATGGGCTAAAGGATTCCAGGGGAATGGTGCGAAAGTAGCCGTGCTTGATGGCGGTTTTTTGTTGAACGATCCCGAGATCCTGCCCAACATTATACTCTCCCATAATTTTGTGGATGATGAAGAGATACAATACCATGGGAGAGATGGCTTTAGCCATGGAACACATGTTGCAGGCACCATTGCTGCCCTGAATGATGACAAAGGTGTGGTTGGCGTAGCCCCCCAGGCGAAACTCATTTTGGTAAAAGTATTAAACGACGAAGGAAACGGAACATTCAGCGCGATAATAAATGGTATCTACTTTGCGGCTGTTAACGGCGCGCATGTAATTAATATGAGCCTGGGCGGAGAATTGCCACGCAGAACATTTATGGATGATAATGGTACACCCGATGATCCGTCAGATGATTTAATCATAGAGTATGACAGGGATATAAAAGACCTGGTTACAGCAATGAACAGGGCTGTTACATTCGCCAGCAAAAAAGATGTTACTGTGATTGCTGCGGCGGGCAATGATGCTTATAACTACGACTTTGAGAAAAATTTTATTACCTACCCCGCAGCTTGCAACGGTGTACTGGCCATCGCTGCCAACGGTCCGTTGGGATGGGGTATAAACCAGGACACTTCTTTGTACCTCCCATCTATTTTTACCAATTCAGGCAAAAAATTCATCGCATACGGTGCGCCAGGTGGTAATTACAGTATTCCATTAAACACACAGGTAGTACAGGTGGGTTTTGTGGTAAACTATGCGTTTGTATTTGATCTTATATTTAATATTGGCGGTGTTGATGAAGCCACCAACGAACTCTTTTATTCATGGTCGGCCGGAACAAGTATGGCGGCGCCGCATGCAAGCGCTGTTGCCGCTTTGGTATATGGAAAATATGGAAAGCTTGCTTCACTGCAAATGATTGACCAGGTGTTAAAAAAGTCCTCAACGGATCTTGGTCTCCGCAGTAGAGACGGATTTTTTGGAGATGGACAAATTAATGCAGAAAAAGCGGTTCAGTAGGTAATGGTAACGTGCTGTTTGCAGGTGATATTTATAACCCTTTGTTCATGAATGGCTAATTTTGACGGCAATCGCTTCTTAAAATATATTCAAAAACAATAGCAAATGGATAAAGTATGGCTAATAACAGGCTGTTCCACAGGTTTTGGCCGCGAATTGGCAAAATGGGTATTGAAGCTGGGGTATAAGGCCGTGGTTACTTCCCGCAATACAAATGATGTAATGGATATAGTAACCCCTTATCCCGCTACGGCTATCGCTTTGTCCCTGGATGTAACCAGTCAATCCGATATCAGTTTGGCTGTATCGCAGGCATTGCAAAAGTTTAATCATATTGATGTACTGGTTAACAATGCCGGTATTGGCTATTTTGGAGCCATAGAAGAAAGTGAAGAAGAGGAAGTACGCCGCATGTTTGAGATCAATTTCTGGGGACTGGCGCATGTTACCAGGGCAGTACTGCCAGTTATGCGCAAACAACGCAGTGGTCACATCCTTAATATATCATCCATTGGAGGATTGGTTGCATTTCCGGCACTTGGTTTTTATAACGCTACCAAATTCGCTGTTACCGCGTATTCGGAAGCGTTAGCCAAAGAAACGGCTCACCTTGGCATTAAGGTAACAACTGTTGCTCCCAGTGGTTTCCGCACCGACTGGGCGGGCAGATCGGCAAAAGACAGCTCCATTACCATTGAGGACTATGCGCCCACGGCCGGAGCAAACAAAAATACAGTGCGTGGTTATAGTGGCAGTCAGAAAGGCGATCCTGTGCGTGCCGCCAAAGCCATGGTAAAAGTGGTGGAATCTGAAAACCCGCCGCAGGTACTGTTGCTGGGCTCGGCTGCTTTAAAGAACGCGAAACGCAAGCTGACTGCATTGCAAAATGATTTCGACCGGTGGGAGGAAGTGACCAGGGATGCGGATTTCCCGGAAGGGGAATAGATGTTACAGGTTGCAGGTTACTGGGAGTTGCAAGTTACAGGTTACAGGGAACTGCAGGTTGCGAGATGTGCTCACTTGAAACCAGTAATCCTAAAACAATCTGCAGCACTCATTATTCACTGAGTTTTTAAATACGCGAATCCTTATTATTGGGCATCAGTCCATATCCTTTTGTACTCCATAAAAACTTAACATTGGAAATGTTAAGCTAATATTATATTTGAGTTATTAAATTATAAAGCCTATGAGCGATAAAAAAATATCAAAAAAAGAATTCCGTGACAAGGTGTCCGAAAAAATCGAAGCCGCGCTCGGAGATATGCGGGGCGAAATGGATTCCAAAAAATTTTTAAAACGGATAAGAAAAGTAAGCAATGTGCTTGCGGATGATATTGCTAAAGCCGCTAAAAAAATAAAAGCGCCTGAAACAAAACCAATCGGCAAAGCAAAAAAAACGGGCGGTATCAACACTGTTTCAAAATTACCCGCAAAAAAAACTGTTAACCCGAAAATAAAACCTGCTTCTGCATAATTTTGAAACAGATTTTAAATGCATTGTCAACCTTTACAACAGGTTGACAAGCTTTTTTACATCGTATACTTTTTATCTTTGGAATTATATCCATAATTCCCTGCATGGTTCACCAACTGATTTTTGATAGTATTTCCGTATTGTTGTTAACGGGTTTTGTTATTGGCGCGATCGGCACTTTGATAGGAGCGGGAGGAGGCTTTATTCTTGTTCCTTTATTATTATTAACTCACCCGCAGTTCCCGCCCGAAATTGTTACTGCTGTATCCATTGTTATTGTGGCCGCGAATGCTGTTTCGGGTTCAGTGGCGTACAGCCGCTCCGGCCGTATTGATTACAGGGCGGGCATATTGTTCGCTTTGTTTACTATTCCCGGCTCTGTTCTTGGTGTGTTCACCACAAAATACATCCCGCATTCAGTTTTCAATGTTATTTTCGGTGTGCTGTTGCTTTCACTTTCTGCTTTTCTTTTGTTTAAAAAGGAAGCGCCCGGTTATTCGCAGAATGAGCGCACCGGTAATAACAAGGGACAACGGACCAATGTGATTACAGACAAAGAAAACACAACATACCGGTACACATATAATGTTTATACCGGCGCTGCCATAAGTGTGATAGTAGGCTACCTTTCGCCTTTGCTGGGTATTGGCGGCGGCATTATACACGTACCGGCAATGGTGCATTTGCTCCGTTTTCCCGTACATATTGCAACGGCTACTTCGCATTTTATTCTTGCGGTTATGGCTACCGTTAGTGTAATCGTACATGCTTTGCAGGGCAACTATAACGATCCCTATATATTGCCCATGGTAATATGGTTGTGCATTGGCGTGGTATTTGGCGCTCAACTGGGCGCATGGCTTTCTCACAAAATAAAAGGAACGGTTATCGTAAAAGCATTGGCCGTTTGTTTGGCGCTGGTAGCACTAAGGCTATTATGGGGAATGATGTTCTGATGTACAACAGGGGATATACTTCGCTTATTTTAGTTACGCCGTTACCAGCTTCGCTTTTCTCCTGTTAACAAGGGAAATAAATAGCCCTGCTGTAATGAACATGATGAGACTGTATACCACAGCCGGAATGGCCATGGTTGCGTTACCCAGCATAAGCGGACTGCTGGCGATGGCTATCGCTAATGTGCCGTTTTGTATACTGGTTTCAATACTGATGGTAATTTGCTGCGGCAAAGGCAGGTGAAAGAGTTTGGGTATATAGTAACCCAGCAGCATACCCGATAAGTTCAGCAACAGTGCTGCCGGACCTGCAACTACCATAGATTGTACAATGCTTCCTCTTTCCTGGTAAATGGCGGCGAAAATAACAAGCACTAAAAAAATGGCCGACATGATCTTTACCGGTTTTTGGGCTTTTTGAGAAAAGCCGGGCGCCAGGGCTTTTACTGCCATACCAATAGCGGCCGGAACAATAGTAATGGTAACTATTTTAAGGATTGAACTCAGCACATCAAGATGAAATTCAGAAGCAACGCCCATATAATGCTGTATGGCAATATTTACCATAATGGGGATGGTAAATATTTTTACAATGCTTGAAATTGCTGTTAATGAAATACAAAGCGCCGTATCGCCATTAGCCAAATGGGTAAGCAGGTTGGAAGTAGGCCCCCCGGGACACATGGCAAGAATGATAAGACCTATTGCCAGTTACGGACTGCTTTTCAATAGTAGTGCTGCGATAATGAATCCTAAAACAGGCAATAATACCAATTGGGTAAATGATCCGATGAGTATAGCTTTGGGATACAAAAATATCCGCTTAAAATCGGTGACCTTCAAAGAAAGACCAAGTCCGAACATAATAATGGCCAACGCAAGGGGTAACAATGCAGTTGAAATAATACCGGGGTTCATACTAATAATGGTTATAGGTAAAACAATCGCGAAAAGGAAGATACAGATTTTTGGGAAATGTGGCTGAGCTATGATAAATAAATCTATCACACTTTCATGTTCACTTTCTAATTAAACCTTCTTTGCCATCCTTAAAAAGCGATAGCATAAAAACATGCTGGAGCAGGAGAGTCCCACGATGAATCCGATCCAAATACCTGTAGCGCCCAGTTCTCCGTTAAAAGCCAGTAAATAGCCCACGGGAATACCCACAACCCAGTACGCGATGCCAATGAGCAGGGTAGGTATTTTTACATCTTTGATACCGCGCAGTAAACCTGCCGCTATTGCCTGCGTGGCATCCGATATCTGGAATACCGCCGCGTAAATCAGCAGCAAGGCAGCCATTTGTATCACCTCGGTGTTTTTATTAAACGCAACCGGCAATATGTTTCTAAGAGCGACGAAAACAGCAGCGCAGAGTATACCATAAAGCAGTGCGGTAATGAGGGTGCTTTTTCCAATAGCGGCTATTTTTAGCCTGTTCCTGGCGCCATAGGCATTGCTTACTCTTATGGAACTTCCCTGTGCAAGACCCATAGATACCATAAAGGTAAAAGATGCACAGCTCAGGGCAATCTGGTGCGCTGCCTGGGAAGTAGCGCCAATGGTGCCGATAATTATACCCGACACGGCAAATGCACCGCCCTCCATACCCACCTGTAAACTGCTGGGCACGCCAATATGCAATAATTCCCTGATCGTTTTTAAACGGATCTTCCATTGGTTTTTCCGTACAACGATATACCGCCGAAAAAGGGGATGCCATAAAATAACAGCACCCAGTGCAAGGAACATCAGAGAACGCGTAATTAGTGTACCCCAGCCGGCTCCTGGTAACTCAAGCCTGGGAAACCCCCAGTTGCCAAAGATCAGCAGCCAGTTGATGAATATATTTACAGGCAATGCAATCAATGAAATGATCATGGCGGTGCGTGTTCTCTCCAATCCGTCGGTAAATTGCTTAAGCGACATAAAAAGCAGCATGGGTATAACACTCCAGCCCATCAGTTCTAAAAAAGGAACCGCCAGCGCGGCCACTTCAGGGTCTTGTTTCAAATGAAAGAGAATATTCTTACCAAGCACGAGGCATAAGGAAATAACAACCGCCGTTGCAGCGCATAGCCAGAATCCGTTATAAAAATAATGCGATACTTTTTGTCCGTCTCTGCGCCCGTGCGACATGGATACCAATTGCGAAACAGAGATGGTCATGCCAATGCCTATTACAAAGGGAATATTCAGTACAGCCAGTACCAGCGCGCCTGCGGCCAATTGTTTATAACCCAGCGCACCTACCATTGCAGTATCAATAATATGCAATGCCATCTGGGCCAATTCGCCCAGTATAATGGGAAACGATAAACGGAGGGTACTCCTGGCTTCACTCCATAAGGATAAGTGCATACAACCTAAGATAATGGCAGCAAAGATGGAATATTTTAAAATAAAGCAGGTGGAAATTTGCATACCATAAATCGTATGCCCGCCAGTCATTGATTGGTGTAATGCACAATGATACACTGGCGTTATTGCTGACCCGGTTCATGCTCTGCCACCCTGTTGTTTTCAGGGATATTGGTTGCAAATATGGTTTGTGCAGGCAATGCAAATTTTATTTTTTCTTTTTCAAACCTGTCCAAAATGGCAAAACATATTTCCTGGTGGGTATTCATGCGTACAACGTAATCCGGAGAATTAACGTAATAAACAATTTCATAGTCGAGGCTAAATTCACCAAACGACTGAAAATGTGCCCTGTCGAACGATGCGTTTTTATTGTTGGTGATGATGTCCTTTACAAGTGTGGGAATTTGCCTGATCTTTTCAGCGGGTGTATGATATACCAGGCGAATATTGAATACAACCCTTCTTTTTTCCAGCCTTTTAAAATTGTTGATCACCGATTTTACCAGTTCAGAGTTGGGCATTACCAATTGCTGTCCGTCGAGGCTTCTCACATGCGTGGTTTTGATGCCTATTTTTTCCACGATCCCGCTGTAGTTGTCTACCACGATAAAGTCGCCTACTTCAAAAGGCTTATCAAAAAAGATGACAAGGTAGCTAAAAAGATCGCCCAGTATATTCTGTGCGGCCAATGCTATGGCTATTCCCCCAATACCCAATCCTGCAATAATGGTAGTGATATTGTATCCGAGATTGTCTATGAGGGTTATCACGCCAAAGGTCCATACAATACCTTTTACCACCATCAAAATCCCCGAAAGCTGCTTAATACGCTCAGGTGCTTCTTTTTTTTTGTTCATGCGCAGCAAAATGGCGCCATGAATAACAAAATTGATAAGTCGTACCACATAATAAGTGGTGATTACCATAATGGCTACTTCCAATATGCGCGCAAATTTGGGTTGCAGGGCAAGCTGTATAATAATACCGTAATTAGCCAGGAAGTAAATACAGGGAACAATGAATTTCTCTGCTCCCTGGAGCAGCAGGTCGTCAAAAATAGTTTCGGAGCGAAATGCTTTCTTCTTTAAAAAACGTATAATGATTCCTGTAACGAGTTTCATGACCAGCCAAACCGCCACTATTCCCCCGGCAACTATTAAATAAGCAGCAATGGTATTTCCCCAGTATATTCGTTGTAGCATTTCATTCATGATATACAGAGTTTATTGTAACCGGCACAAAAACGAAAAGGCGTAAATTTACCAAATTTCAGTGGCATAAGCTGTTAAAAAGCAGATGCGCTGTGTTTAGCAATGCACTGCGTTGGGAAATACACTATTTCCTGGATTTATCGGCATTTTGAATAGTACAGTGGGATGGTTTGTTACGGAAAGTATTAAGAAGCGCCTTCAACTCCACGGTTTCAAATATTTTCCGCACATTGCGTCATCTTTAAATAGGGCAACACATTATGTACTGCTATAAAACAATTTTTATTTTATTGCTGGCAACAGGCAGCATACAATGCGGATCGTCACAAAAATCAATCATCAGTTCGGTTGCGTTTCCGGAGGAAATCATTCACTTCGTTCCGTACAAAAATAATCCTGTTTTTTCCGGCACAGGAGCCGGTACCTGGGATAGCCGCATACGGGAAAGAGGATATATCCTTCGGGAAGACAGTACCTATCATCTCTGGTATACCGGTTATGAAAATGGAAATGATAAGGTAAAACACCTGGGGTATGCTTCTTCTTCTGATGGCATAAACTGGACCAGGCATAAAGATAACCCGGTCTATTCGGCCGACTGGGTAGAAGATGTATTTGTTATAAAGGAAGGCGGTACTTACTTTATGTTTGCTGAAGGAAGAGATGATATTGCGCACCTGCTCACATCAACCGACCGTATTCACTGGACAGAACAGGGCAACATTGATATCCGCAAAACCAATGGGGAACCCATCGGCAAAGGCGCGTATGGAACGCCTGCCGTATGGAAGGAAAACGGAATATGGTATTTGTTTTATGAACGCGGCGACCTGGGTGTTTGGCTCGCCTCTTCCAACGATCTGAAAAAATGGACTAATATACAGGATGAGCCGGTATTAAAGATAGGACCGGAAGCATACGACCGGTTCGCGGTGGCGGTGAACCAGGTTATAAAGTACAAAGGATTGTATTATGCGTATTATCATGCCTCCGCCTACGAAGACTGGCGCGAATGGTCAACATGCGTGGCTGTTTCGGAAGATTTGATCCATTGGAAGAAATATGAAAACAATCCCATTGTGGGCAACGATACTTCGAGTGGCATCCTGGTGAACGATGGCAGGGTTTTCAGGCTCTATACCATGCATCCCGACGTGAAGGTATTTTTTCCTGCAACGGACAGCGTATCACGGTAACCGGTGTAAACAGCTAATTTTTCTGAATGACGAAATTAATTATGCACAGCTTTTTTATATGATTTCCCGACCGGGGATTTGAAAAACCGGTAATACCATGAACAACCAGGAACATGAGCCTTACCGGTAATCGTCAGGATATAAAAGTGAAGTTAAACGGAAATCACGCTATTGCTGCTACCATAGATATTGGGTTCGAGTCCGTCAGCTTCAGGATCATTGATCCATTCTGTTTCGTTCACCCTATATTTAAATTCGTGTTTAGAATCTTTGGGCAGGTTAACATCGGCACTAAACGTTCCGTCTTTTTTCCTGCTCATTATCACTCCATTTTCCCAATCGCTGTTCAATCCAAGTATTTCAACTGTTTCGGCGTTCTCTGGTTTAAAAGCGAATTTTACTTTGCAATAATCTTTGGTTTTAAAATAGGTTTTCTGTACCATGTGCTTTGTTTTTAATTTGTTGGTTTATAAATGCTGTGATGCGGCAAAGCAAATCGCAAAGGTAAACCTTTCCATCTTTAATCCAACCAGGGGCAAAAAGTAACCTGGGTCACCCCAAATGTTTTTTCCTCAAAATGTGCATAAAGTAAATTCCATAAGCTGGTTATCTGCTATTTTATTTCCTTTAATCTTCATATAATATTGATAATGAATTATAAATAGCGTTTGACTGAATTAAAACTGTTGCATAAATGATGTTCTCTTTCTGAAATGTGTTGGATAAATTGTTTTGCTTTCGTTTCATACCATTTGTTTAACATTTCAATAAACAAGTATAAATCAAATCATTATCAAATATCATCATATCCCTGTTTTACGGGTAAGGGTATTTGCTGAAATAAAAACTTTGTGCAGGCGTTAATTCATGCTCGTGAACAATCAAATGCGGGAAAGCATCCCCGTTCATTAAAATACCGGCTCCTATTCTTTAATTCTTCTTTTATGAAACAAAAAATACATTTCCTCCACTTGTTTTCTCTTGCTTTACTGCTCAGTATTACAGCTTGTAAAAAAGACAATCATTCCACTGCGGAAAAAAATGACTCCGAAATTGCGGTGCATGCTGATGACCAGGCTTTTTTTACAGCAGAAACCGATGCGGTATTTTCTGATGCCAATCTGGTTCTGGACGCGGGGTCGGCAAGCCCCAGACACCAGGACAATGTCATTTGTGACGCCTCCATAGCCGTTGATCTGTTGAGCAATCCTCAAACCATTACCCTTTCCTTTAATGGTGAAGAATGTTTGGGAGGCCGGAGCCGGCAGGGCGTTATTGTATTATCAACTCCCACAGGCACGCTGTGGCAAAATGCAGGGGCATCATTTAAAGTAGAATATAAAGATTTCAAGGTCACACGAAACAGAGACAAAAAGAGCATAACCATCAATGGTGAACAAACTTTTACCAATGTGAGCGGAGGGTTATTAGTGCAACTGTCATCACTGGAATCTATAACGCATACGGTTTCCAGCGCCGGCATGCAAGTAGCATTTAATAATGGTACAAAGCGTAGCTGGGAAATAGCTCAAAAGCGCGTATTCACTTACGACAACGGCGTAGTAGCTTCTGTTTCCGGTATTCATACCGAAAACAACGACAACCAGATCGCAGTTTGGGGAACCAATCGCTTTGGTACAGCATTTACCAGTTCTATAACCGATCCATTGGTGATTCGTCAGGATTGCAGCTTCAGATTAACCACCGGCGAAATAAAACACAAAATAAGTTCAGCTACTGCAACAGCAACATTTGGGCTGGATGCAGACGGAAATCCTGTTTCATGTCCTTCCGGAAACTATTATTACAAATTGGTATGGGTAGGGCCAAACGGGAACAGCCTTACCGCGATGGTGGCTTATTAAGACAGGTATCGGCTTTCAGATAAGCTGTCGGCGCATGAGTGCTAACGGCAGGGCGGATACTTCTGTGTGTATTGCCTCGGATTTTAAATTTGTGATTTGCGCAAATAAAGGAGTATTCATTTTGTCATTAGTAGTTTCACGCTGATCTGAAAGCCGGCCGCTGACAGCTTTTTCCACATTACCTTCGTTCAAAATATAGCTGCCATGTTACATGCCGCTTTACTTGAACATTTACAGCAAAGGTTTACTGATTTTTTTTCTTTTCCAGCATCTGTTCATCAATACAAGGTTGTATACGGCGGGGATATCAACAGGTGTTTTGTACTTGAAACAAACAGGGGTAATTTTTTCATTAAGGTAAATGCGTCCATTTTCGGGTTAGACATGTTTGAAAAGGAAGCCAGGGGACTGGTACTGCTGGCGGACACTGGAACCATAAAAGTGCCTCGTCCGCTTTTTGATGGTAAATTCAATCAGCAGATATTTCTGGTGATGGAATACATGCACCCGGGGCAGATGTCCGCATATTTCTGGGAAGACTTTGGAAAAAACCTGTCGGAGCTTCACCGCAATACACAAGATGAGTGCGGGCTGGGCTACAATAACTACATTGGCAAGCTGGTGCAAGCCAACCATCAGCACAGCAATTGGGCGGATTTTTATGCAGTAGAAAGAATATTGCCGCTTGTATGCAAAGCATATGAAAAAGGAATGCTGGAGAAAGAAAGTCGGGCTGCTGCTGAACGGCTTTGCGCTAAGCTGCATTCTATTTTCCCGGATGAAAAGCCAGCACTATTGCACGGTGATTTATGGAACGGCAATTTTATAGCAGACGGAGGAGGAAACGCCGCAATTTTTGATCCGGCCATATATTTCGGCAACCGTGAAATGGATATTGCTATGAGCCTTCTTTTTGGTGGATTTGATCCCGTTTTTTATGAAGCGTATGAACATCATTTTCCACTCCAGCCCGGCTGGCGGCAACGTGTAGCCTTATGCCAGTTGTACCCCTTGCTGGTGCATTTGCTATTGTTTGGCGGAAGTTACAGGGATAAGGTAGTTGAAACGATCGGGCAATACAAATAGCTGGGAAGCAGTCAGCAGCCAGTCCTGAGCTATGAGCCATGAGCCCTTTGCAATCAGCTGTCAATGTCTTACACCTTATTCCCCACACCTTACTCCTCACTTTTTACATCAAACCATACTTTTTCCTGGTTATCCCAGTTCCCATTATAATTAATGGTTAATTCGTTTCCGGCCTCAATTGCTCTTACGGTTTTAACATACATGGTATCGTTTTCATAATCCATAAAATATTCGCAGTTCGACTGGTAAGCATGATTGTAAATGGAGAGGTAGCCCAGTGCCATACAGCATTGATCCTTATTTTTACCCCACACAAAAATATAATCGTGCAAAAGGGTTTGGTCGAGCAGTTTCCGGTCTTCACCCGTCATTACAATTACAGGAGAGATTTCTATAATTGTTTCCTCTGCTATTTTTTTGCGTGTAAAAACGCCCCGTCCTTTATCTTTGGTACTATCTATATACAGGTATTCAGAAAGCATATCATTCAAAAAACAGGTTTGGTTTTCCAATGCATTTTACAGGAGTGGCGCCAAAGCTATTCCTAATTTTGCAACACCAAAATAAAAATTATGGACTTCGAAGAGGAAACGGTTTCGTTACAGGATCAGTTTGATGAAGCCATTGCTTCCAACGATAAATTAACGATACAGGATTTTCTGAACAATCAGAACATCAGCGATGTGGCACAGCTCATCAGCGACAATGAGGAATATGAAACGCAGATCATTTCTATTCTTTCACCCCACAGGGCGGTAAGCACTTTTAAAATATTAGATGTACCTGGGCAAAAACGGATCATTAAATCATTGGCGCCACTCAAAACCGCCGAACTGCTCAATGATTTGCCCGCCGACGACCGAACGGCTTTCCTGGAGGAACTGCCAACAGGCGCCGTAAGGGAACTTATTAAACTGCTGGATCCTGAAGAAAGGAAAATAACACTGGCGCTGCTCGGATACCCGGAAGGATCGGTTGGGCGTTTGATGATACCGGATTATATAGCGGTGCATGAAGACTGGACGGTGGAAGAGGTGCTGGATGAAATACGTACCGGGGGGAAACACATAGAAACGATTGATGTAATTTATGTTATCAATGAAAAGGGGGCTTTTGTAGATGATATCCGGATACGTGAAATTATCCTGGCTAACCCTAATACCATTCTTTCGGAGATCATTGACAGGCGTTTTATTGCACTGAACGTGCACGACACCCAGGAAGAAGCCAACAATGTATTTAAAATGAACAACAGGGTTGCCCTTCCCGTTGTAGATGATAACAATATACTACTGGGCATTGTAACCATTGATGATGTGCTTTGGGTTGCCAACGAAGAATTTACTGAAAACATACAAAAAATAGGTGGTACCGAGGCCCTGGATGAGCCTTATCTTGAAATGCCTTTGTTCAGGCTTTTTCGCAAGCGGGCAGGCTGGCTGGTGGTTCTTTTTCTGGGAGAAATGTTGACGGCTACAGCTATGAGCTATTTTGAGGATGAAATCACCAAAGCAATAGTGCTGGCATTGTTTGTGCCACTTATTATTTCCAGCGGGGGCAACAGCGGCTCCCAGGCTTCTACCTTAATTATCCAGGCAATGGCTATGGGCGAAGTATACATTTCTGACTGGCTGCGGGTATTGAAAAGAGAAATATTGTCCGGGCTGATGCTCGGAACGGTTCTGGGACTCATTGGTTTTTTGCGTGTACAGGTATGGTCTGCAATTTTTCCGGACGTATACGGACCTCATTCTTTTTTTATTGCGCTTACTGTAGGGTTTTCTTTGATTGGTGTAGTATTGTGGGGAACCCTTACTGGTTCTATGCTGCCGTTATTTCTGAAAAAACTGGGTGCAGATCCTGCTGCATCATCCGCTCCCTTCGTGGCCACCCTGGTAGACGTTACCGGATTGATTATTTATTTTTCCGTGGCTTATATCTTCCTGCGGGGTATTTTACTCTGATATAAAATAATCTTCATGAAAAAGATCAGTCTCTTTTTCCCCGCGATCGTGTCCGCTTTCTTTGTATATGGGCAGTCGCTTGCACCCCTCACTGTAGAAAAAATCATGAGAGATCCGAAATGGATAGGCTCGTCTCCCTCAGATCCATTGTGGAGTGCAGATGGAAAAACGTTGTATTTTAACTGGAACCCCGATAAAGAACCGGCCGATTCGCTGTATTGTATCACAAATGAAAATAAAATACCCCAAAAGGTAAGTATATTGCAAAAGCAGGGCATCGTATACGCCCGCGACATCCGTATGAATGCAACAGGCACGCTGTATGCATATGCCAAAGACGATGACATCTTTATGGTGAACCGCAAAACGGGCAAAACAAAACGCATTACTCAAACAACACAGAAAGAATCTGATCCATCATTTTCATTTGGCGATACAAAAATAATATACCAGAACGACGACCATAATGTATTTGCCTGGGACGTGGCCAATGGCGGAACCATTCAGCTAACCAACTTCCAGAAAGGCAATGCTCCCCCTGTAACAGCCGGCAATAAAAATTTAAACGACCAGGAAGAATGGTTGAAGAAAGACCAGTTGCAATGGATTGAAGTATTAAAGGATCGAAAGGAAAAAAAGGATGCTAAAGCAGCCTACGAAAAAAAACGGTCACAGAAAAAAACGCTGAAACCTATCTATACCGGCAATAAAGCAATTTCCGGTATCGCAATTAGCTCCAACGGAAGATTCATCACCTATATTCTTTCTAAGCCTGCCGGCAATATCCAAAAAACGATTATTCCCGATTATGTAACAGCAGCCGGCTTTACCGAAAATATTCTTGGACGCACGAAGGTTGGCACTCCCCCGGATTCATGCGAATTATTTGTATTCGACCGTGAAAAAGATACGGTAATTGCTGTTAAAACAGATTCGATACCCGGCATACTGGATTTGCCCGATTATGTAAAAGACTACCCGCAATCATTGAAGTTGAAAACAAATAAGCCAAGAGCGGTAAGTATCTCAAAACCCTTATGGTCGCCTAAAGACAATTATGCGGTGGTGGATATAGATGCATATGACAATAAAGACAGGTGGCTGATGAAATTGGATGCAACTTCGGGCACTTTAACCATATTAGACCGGCAAAGGGATGATGCATGGATAGGCGGACCCGGTATTAACAGCAGCAATACGGGGTGGGTCAATGCTACTGATTTCTGGTTTCAATCAGAAGCCAGTGGTTATTCGCATGTATACACGGTGAACGTTGTTACAGGCAAAAAAACAACCCTTACTTCCGGTCAGTACGAAGTACAGAACTGTTTGCTATCGGCCAACAAAAAATATTTTTACATTACCACCAATGAAGCGCACCCCGGTGAAAAACAACTGTATCGTTTACCCGTAACCGGTGGCAAGGCAGAGCGCTTAACTACAATGACCGGCGCCAATGAGGTAATATTATCGCCCGGTGAAAAACAGGCAGCGGTATTGTATTCTTATATCAACAAACCATGGGAATTGTTTTTACAGGACAACAAGCCCCGCGGAAAAGCCCAACAAATTACGTTTAAGGCGCAGAGCGGTTTGTTTAACACCTATTCCTGGCGGGAACCGGAACTGGTAAACATTACAGCCCGCGATGGAAAGCAGGTGGCCGCAAGATTGTACCGCCCGGCTCATCCGCACCCTTCCAACCCTGCGGTAATATTCGTACACGGTGCAGGCTACCTGCAGAATGCCCACAAATGGTGGAGCAGTTATTTCCGCGAATATATGTTTCATAACCTGCTGGCCGATAAGGGCTACTATGTGCTGGATATGGATTACAGGGCAAGTGCGGGATATGGCCGGAACTGGCGCACAGGCATATACCGTCATATGGGGGGGAAGGATTTAACCGACAACATTGACGGTGCAAAATATCTTACTGAAAAGTGGGGTGTTGATCCTAAACATATAGGTATATATGGCGGCTCCTATGGCGGATTTATAACACTTATGGCGCTGTTCACATCACCCGGCACATTTGCCGCCGGTGCGGCATTACGACCGGTAACCGACTGGGCACATTACAACCATGGTTATACTTCCAATATTTTAAATACACCCGCCCAAGACAGCATCGCATACCGCAAAAGCTCGCCCATATATTTTGCAGAAGGGCTGCAGGATCATTTGCTGATCTGCCACGGAGTAGTAGATGTGAATGTGCATTTCCAGGACGTGGTGCGGCTTAACCAGCGCCTGGTGGAACTGGGAAAAAACAACTGGCAGGTAGCATTATATCCCGTAGAAGATCATGGCTTCGTTGAACCATCAAGCTGGACGGATGAATATAAACGCATACTTAAATTATTTGAAGAAGTACTGAAATGATAAGAATGGTATTCAGGTAGTGCTATGTCAAACGTGAAATGTGAGAAGTGAGACACTCCTCTCACCTTCAATGATGAGAAAAGGCTGCACGCCCGGTTGAATATTTTTTATAACAATGTTCTACCCTATAAGTTTTAGTTTTTAACGTTAAACAGTTTTAATAAAAAGCACACTTCAATAAACAGT
>Ga0209941_1000304_pt1 | contig 71677 bp, 76 predicted proteins | sample ThiBiot_300_plan_FD_183945 | JGI IMG/M metagenome (GOLD analysis project Ga0209941, IMG submission 183945) | Wastewater bioreactor microbial communities from Cape Town, South Africa - Thiocy_solids_1 (SPAdes) | ecosystem: Engineered > Bioremediation > Thiocyanate > Unclassified | place: South...
TGTTCGTGATCGACATCGGCCACGAAGACATCGCCGTGCAGGAAGCCAAGAAGCTGGGCATCCCGGTGATCGCCGTGGTCGACACCAACTACAACCCGGAACTGGTCGACTACGCCATCCCGGGCAACGACGACGCGATCCGCGCGATCCAGCTGTACGCCCGCGCCGCTGCCGACTCGATCCTGGAAGGCAAGGCCGCCGCGCCGGCCGCCGCCCAGGGCGACGGCAACGACTTCGTCGAGCTGGACGAGGAAGGCAACCCGGTCGCCAAGATCGACCGCCCGCGTCGCGAAGCCGCCCCGCGCAAGTCCGCCCCGCGCCGCGAAGGCGGTCGTGATGGTGGCCGTGACGGCGGTCGTGGTTCGCGCAACGACGCCAGGTAAGCGCGCCGACGGCGGTCACCGACCGCCGTCAGGCCCTGCCCGAGATCACCGCGCGGTGGCGTTCGTTCGCCACCGCGCCATCCAAGCATTAGAGGATTGACGATGAGCAATATTTCCGCACAACTGGTCAAGGAGCTGCGCGAGCGGTCCGGCGCCGGCATGATGGAATGCAAGAAGGCCCTGGTCGAGAACAACGCCGACATCGAAACCGCGATGGAATGGCTGCGCAAGTCCGGCCTGGCCAAGGCTGACAAGAAGGCCAGCCGCATCGCTGCCGAAGGTCGCATCGTGGCCGCCCAGAGCGCCGGCAAGGCCGTGCTGGTCGAGATCAACTGCGAAACCGATTTCGTGGGCAAGGACGCGAGCTTCCTGAAGTTCAGCGACACCGTCGCCGACGTCGCGCTGAACTCCGGCGCCGCCGACATCGACGCGCTGAAGGCTGCTCCCTTCCCGGGTGCCAGCAACGTCGAGGAAGCCGCCAAGAGCCTGATCGCCACCATCGGCGAAAAGATCGACGTGCGCCGCATGGCGGTCGTCAAGAATGACGGCGTGATCGGCAGCTACACCCACGGCGGCCGCATCGGCGTGCTGGTGGCGCTCAAGGGTGGCTCCGAGGAGCTGGCCAAGGGCATCGCGATGCATGTCGCCGCGATGAACCCGGCGCACATCCGCGCCGAGGACGTCCCGGCGGAATTCCTGGCCAAGGAAAAGGACATCGCGCTGAGCCTGATGTCCGACAAGGAAAAGGCCAAGCCGGCCGACATCCTGGAGAAGATCATCTCCGGCAAGGTGCAGAAGATCGTCTCCGAAGTGACCCTGCTGGGCCAGCCCTATGTGCTGGACACCAACGTCACCGTGGCTGAAGCGCTGAAGAAGGAAGGCGCCGACGTCATCTCGGTGGCTCGCCTGGCGGTTGGCGAAGGCATCGACAAGGTGCAGGAAGACTACCTGGCCGAAGTGGCCAAGGCGATGCAGGGCTGAACCCCCCGCAAGTCGTTGCACGACGAAAAGGCCGCGAGCAATCGCGGCCTTTTCCATTTCCTGCCACCTGAACCCGGGGCCCCGCTTCCCGATTCGCGGAAAATTTCGCGGATGGCCACGGCGAACGCCCCGACCATGGGCAGCTGCCGCTACAATAAGCCGGTTTACCCCACACAATCCGGAGCCCCCATGAGCGACCAGCCCAAGTACCGCCGCATCCTGCTCAAGCTCTCCGGTGAAGCCCTGATGGGCGATGCCGACTACGGCATCGATCCCAAGGTGATCGGCCGGCTGGCCGATGAAATCATCGAGGTACAGAAGACCGGCGTGCAGATCGGCATCGTGATCGGCGGCGGCAACATCTTCCGCGGCGCCGGCCTCGCTGCCGCCGGCATGGACCGGGTCACCGGCGACCACATGGGCATGCTGGCCACCGTGATGAATGCGCTGGCCATGCAGGACGCGATCGAGAAGCGCGGTGGCTACGCGCGAGTCACCAGCGCGATCCAGATCCACGACGTGGCCGAGGATTACATCCGCCGCCGCGCCATCCGCCACATCGAGAAGGGCCGCATCGTGCTGTTCGCCGCCGGCACCGGCAATCCGTTCTTCACCACCGATTCGGCCGCCGCCCTGCGCGCGGTGGAGATCGGCGCGGACCTGCTGCTGAAGGCGACCAAGGTCGATGGCGTGTACACCGCCGACCCGGCGAAGCATGCCGACGCGACCCGTTATGACCGGCTCGGCTACGACGACGTGATCGAGCGCAAGCTGGCGGTGATGGACACCGCCGCGATCGCCCTGTGCCGCGACCAGCAGATGCCGCTGCGCATCTACGACATGACCGTGGCCGGCAACCTGATGCGGATCATGCGCGGCGAGTCGATCGGCACCCTGGTCGACGGCGGCTGAGAGGCCCGCATCGGACCGCGATTTTCCTCACAGGCACCGACCGCGCCGCAACAAGCCGCCACGGCGGCCACTGCTATAATCACGCGTTGCACGATTCACCGGGAAGCACGACATGCTCAATGACATCAAGAACGATGCGCAGACCCGCATGGGCAAGAGCATCGACTCGCTCAGGCACGACCTCACCCGCATCCGCACCGGCCGCGCCAGCACCTCGCTGGTGGACGGCATCAAGGTGTCCTACTACGGCTCGGACATGCCGCTGGCGCAGGTCGCCTCGGTCTCGCTGTCGGACGCGCGCACCATCCTGATCACGCCATGGGAAAAGAACATGGTGGCGCCGATCGAGAAGGCCCTGATGGCTTCGGACCTGGGCATCACGCCGACCACCGCCGGCACCGTGATCCGCCTCAACATGCCCGCACTGACCGAAGAGCGCCGCCGCGAGCTGGCCAAGCTGGTCGGCCACGAGGGCGAGAACGCCAAGATCGCGATCCGCAACGTCCGCCGCGACGCCCTGCAGCAGGTCAAGGACCTGCTCAAGGAAAAGCTGATCACCGAGGACGAGGACCGCCGCGTCGACGACGAGATCCAGAAGCTCACCGATCGCGCGGTGAAGGACGTCGATGTCGTGGTCAAGGCCAAGGAAGAGGAGCTGATGGCGCTCTGAGCGTCATCGCCCCCATCATGCCCGGCGCGGACGTCGCCCAGGTGCCGCGCCACGTCGCCATCGTGATGGATGGCAACGGGCGCTGGGCGAAGGCGCGGCATCGCCCCCGCAGCTTCGGCCACAACGCCGGCCGCAAGGCCGTGCGCGAAGTGATCGAGGCCTGCCTGCGCGAAGGCGTGCAGGCACTGACCCTGTTCGCGTTCTCCAGCGAAAACTGGCAACGCCCGCAGGAAGAAGTGGGCGCGCTGATGGGGCTGTTCGTGCGGGCGCTGGACAAGGAAGTGGACGAACTGCACGGCCACGGCGTGCGGCTGCGCTTCATCGGCAATCTCGACGCCTTCGAGGCGAACCTGCGTGAGCGGATGCAGGCGGCGATGGCGCGCACCGCCAGCAACGACCGGCTGCAGGTGAACATTGCGGTGAGCTACGGCGGCCGCTGGGACATCGTGCAGGCCAGCCGCCAGGCCGCCGCCGCGGTGGCTCGCGGCGAATTGCGCGCCGACGAGATCGACGAAGCCCGTCTTGGCCAGTGGATGAGCCTGGCCGAACTGCCGCCGCTGGACCTGTTCATCCGCACCGGCGGCGAATGCCGCATCAGCAACTTCCTGCTGTGGCAGGTCGCCTACGCCGAGCTGTACTTTACCGATACCTTGTGGCCCGATTTCGACCAGGCTTGCCTGCGCCGGGCCATCGAAGACTATGCCCGGCGGGAGCGCCGTTTTGGCCGTACCGGCGAGCAGGTCACCCCAGTTTCCTAGAGGATTCCCATGCTGCTTCAGCGCATTCTCACCGCCCTGGTGCTCGCGCCGCTGGCGATCCTGATCATCCTGCTGCCGGCCACCGGCATCTTCGGTGCGATCGTCGCGCTGGCCTTCCTCGCCGCCTGGTGGGAATGGGCCCAGCTGAGCGGACTGGAGAACCGTTCGGCGCGCATCGTGCTGCTGCTCGCGGCCGCCGGCGTCTTCATCCTGCTCTGGCTTGCCCGGGGCAGCGCATGGACGCCGTGGCTGCTGGCCGTCGGCGTGGCCTGGTGGGTGGTGGCCTGCCTGTGGCTGCGCCATTTCGCGTTTGGCGCCGCGCCCACGCGCGAGAACCTGATCTTGAAGCTGATCGCCGGCGCCTTCGTGATCTTTCCCACCTGGGTCGCACTCACCAGCATCCACGGCCGCCTGCCGCACGGTCACTGGTGGACCCTGCTGGCCCTGGTGATCGTGTGGGCCTCGGACATCGGGGCGTATTTCAGCGGCCGCACCTTCGGCAAGCGCAAGCTGGCGCCGCAGATCAGTCCCGGCAAGACCTGGGCCGGTGCGTACGGCGCGATGGTGGCCGGCGTGCTGGTCGCCGATGTGGGGGGCTGGCTGCTCGGCGTGCGCGGGGGCGCGCTGCTGGCGCTGGCGCTGCTGGCCGCTGCCACGGTGGCGATATCGATCGTGGGCGACCTGCTGGAAAGCCTGATGAAGCGGCACGCCCAGGTGAAGGATTCGGGCAGCATCTTTCCCGGCCACGGCGGCCTGATGGACCGACTGGACAGCGTGTTCGCCGCGCTGCCGGTGTTCGCCGCCGGCCTGCTGCTGCTGGACATCTGACATGCACGACATTGCCGTACTGGGCGCCACCGGCTCGATCGGCGGCAGCACGCTCGACGTGATCGCCCGTCATCCCGGGCGCTTTCGCGCCACGGTGCTGACGGCGCACCGCCAGGTCGAAGCCCTGGTCGACTTGTGCGCGAAACACCGGCCCGAACTGGCGGTGATCGCCGATCCGGCGCTGGAAGGGGAACTGGCCCGTCGCCTGACCGCCGCGGGGGTGCGTTGCGAGGTGGCCAGCGGCCATGCCGCGCTGACTGCGGCCGCCTCCGGCCAGCTGTGCGACACCGTGGTGGCCGCCGTCGTGGGCGCTGCAGGGCTGGAGTCCACGCTGGCCGCGGCGCGCGCGGGCAAGCGCCTGCTGCTGGCCAACAAGGAATCCATCGTGATGGCCGGCCCGCTGCTGCTGGAGGCCGTCGCCACCGGCAAGGGCGCGCTGATTCCCGTCGATTCCGAACACAACGCGATCTTCCAGTGCCTGCCCGGCGGCCGACCCGAGCTGGCTCGAAGCGGCGTGCGCCGGCTGGTCCTGACCGCCTCGGGCGGCCCGTTCCGCGGCCGCACCCGGGCCGAACTGGCCGGCATCACGCCGGACCAGGCCTGCAAGCACCCGAACTGGGTGATGGGGCGCAAGATCTCGGTCGACTCGGCCACCCTGATGAACAAGGGCCTGGAAGTCATCGAGGCCCACCACCTGTTCGCCGCGCCGGCCGAGGTCATCGACGTGGTGGTGCACCCGCAGAGCCTGATCCACTCGATGGTGGAGTATGTCGACGGCTCGGTGCTGGCCCAGCTGGGCAATCCGGACATGCGCACCGCGATTGCCCATGCCCTGGCCTGGCCGGAGCGGATCGAATCCGGCGTACCGTCGCTGGACCTGGCCCGCTGCGCCCCGCTGCAGTTCGAGCCGCCGGACCTGACCACCTTCCGCTGCCTGGCGCTGGCCTTCCAGGCCTTGCGTGCCGGCGGCGACGCCCCGGCCATCCTTAACGCGGCCAACGAGGTCGCCGTGGAAGCCTTCCTCGGCGGCGCGCTGCCGTTCCTGTCGATCGCCGACGTGGTCGAGGCGGTACTTGCGGAACTGCCGGCGCAAGCCGTGGTCGATGTTGGAACGCTTTGTGAACGCGACCGCATGGCGCGGGAGGCCGCCCGGCGCGTCCTGCGCGATGCTTGCTGATATTCTTGCTCCGATGACTTTCTGCCCCGGTACTTGATGACTTCCTTCTTCGGCTCGGTGTTCTGGTTGTTGGTCACGCTCGGCGTGCTGGTGACCTTCCATGAGTTTGGCCATTACTGGGTCGCGCGCCGCTGTGGGGTCAAGGTGCTGCGCTTCTCGGTCGGCTTCGGCAACGCGATCTGGAAACGCATCGGGCGCGACGGCACCGAATACCAGATCGCCGCGATTCCGCTGGGCGGTTACGTCAAGATGCTGGACGCCCGCGAGGGCGAGGTCGACCCGGCGTTGCAGTCGCGGGAGTTCACCGGCAAGTCGGTGTGGAAGCGCATCGCCATCGTCGCCGCGGGCCCGGGCTTCAACCTGATTTTCACCGTCGCCGCGTTCTGGCTGATGTTCATGCTGGGCCGGCCCGATGCCGCCCCGCTGGTCACCGCCACGCCGCAGAGCATCGCGGCCAGGGCCGGCATCCAGCCCGGCGACCGCATTCTCCGCGTCGATGGTGAAGAGGTCGGCACCTACACCGATGCGATGGACGGCGTGGTCAACGCCTTGCTGGGGCGTTCGCCGCTGCCGCTGACCGTTCGGGGCACCAATGGTCGCCAGCGCGAACTGGTGTTGCCGCTGGACGAGCTGCCCGCCGGCGAAGGCGTGGCCAGCTATCTGGATCAACTGGGGCTGAAGCTGGCTTCGTCCCCGGCCATCGCCGACCACGTCCTGCCCGGCAAGCCGGCATCCTTGGGCGGCATGCAGGACGGCGACCGGATCGTCTCGATCAACGGCCAGCCGGTGAACGACTACGCCACCTTCCAGAAGCTGGTGCCGATCGAGGCAGCGAAATCGGCGCACCTGAAGCTGGCGATCGAGCGGGGCGGCAAGCCGCTGGAGCTGGCGGTCGACGCGCGGCACGAGTCAATCGAAGGCCAGCCGGTCACCTGGATCATCGGCGTCAACGGCCCCGGCCCCGAACAGGTCACCTTGCGTTACGGGCCACTCAAGGCATTGTCCGCCTCGCTCGACGCCACCTGGCGCAATACCGCGCAGACCTTCAACCTGATCGGCAAGATGATCAGCGGCCAGGCTTCGACCAACAATCTGTCCGGCGTCATCGGCATCGCCTCGGTGGCGAACCAGTCCGCCAGCATGGGCCTGCCCTGGTTCCTCAACTTTCTGGCGCTGGTTTCGCTGAGCCTGGCGATCCTCAACCTGCTGCCGATCCCGGTCCTGGATGGCGGGCACCTGCTGTATTATCTTGTGGAGTTGGTCAAGGGCAGTCCGGTCAGCGAACAGACGATGGTGATCGGCCAGTACATCGGCATCGCCCTGCTGTTCACCCTGATGGGACTGGCTTTCTACAACGACATCCATCGCATGCTGCCGTCGTGATGCCGACGCACGGCGACAACGGGATCACGATGTCATGCCTGACTGCGCCAGCCGCGGCAAGCTGCAGCGGTGTTTCAGGTTGCACCCTGTCTCGGCAGGGCGCGTTTCTTTTTCGGGAAGGGGTTCGTCCCTGCCCCATGCTCTTGATCGGGGCGGCCGCGCTGGCCGCTTCATCGAAATAACCAACGGAATCGACGATGAAGCGTATCGCCGCGCTGATCCTGCTTGCCTCCCTCTCCGCCAATGCGTTCGCGTTCGACCCCTTCGTGGTGTCGGACATCCGCATTGACGGCCTCAGCCGGATTTCCGCCGGTACCGTCTACAACTACCTGCCGATCAACAAGGGCGACCAGCTGACCAACGACGGGGTGCAACGCGCCATCCGCGCGCTGTACCAGACCAAGTTCTTCAGCGATGTCGAGATGGATCGCGAAGGCAGCATCCTGGTGATCAAGGTGGTCGAGCGCCCCTCGATCGCCAAGCTGACCCTGCGCGGCAACAAGGACATCAAGACCGACGACCTCAAGAAGGGCCTGAAGGAAATCGGCCTCACCGAGGGCGAGACCTTCGACCGGCTGGCGCTGGACAACGTGCAGCAGGAGCTGATCCGGCAGTATTACAACCGCGGCAAGTACAACGTTTCGGTCGAGCCCCACGTGACCCGGCTGGATCGCAACCGCGTCGCCGTCGAGATCGAGATCCGCGAAGGCAAGGCCGCCAGGATCAAGGAACTGAACATCCTCGGCAACCACGCCTTCAGCGACAAGGAAATCCGCGACGGTTTCGAATCGGACACCAGCAACTGGATGTCCTGGTATTCGAAGGACGACCAGTACTCGCGCGAAAAATTGTCCGGCGACCTCGAGAAGCTGCAGTCCTACTACATGGATCGCGGCTACGCCGACTTCGGCGTCGACTCCACCCAGGTGGCGATCGCGCCGGACAAGCGTTCGATGTACATCGACGCCAGCATCAAGGAAGGCGAGATCTACAAGGTCAGCGACGTGAAGCTGCTGGGCGACCTGATCCTGCCTGAGAAGACCATGCGCCAGCTGGTTTTCACCAAGGCGGGCGACACCTTCAATCGCGGCGCGATCGAAGCCAGCAGCAAGGCGATCAAGGCCGTGCTGGCCAATATCGGCTACGCCTATGCCAAGGTCACGCCGATTCCCAAGCTGGACAAGGAAAAGCGCACGGTCGACCTGACCATGTACATCGAGCCCGGCCAGCGCGTCTACGTGCGCCGGGTGATCTTCCAGGGCAACACGCGCACCGAGGACGGCGTGCTGCGCCGCGAGCTGCGCCAGCTGGAGGGTTCCTGGTATTCGCAGGCCGCCATCGACCGTTCCAAGGTCCGCCTGCAGCGGCTGGGCTACTTCAAGACGGTCGACATCGACAAGTCCCGCGTGCCGGGTACCCAGGACAAGGTGGACGTCACCGTCAAGGTGGAGGAGCAGTCGGCCGGCAGCATGCAGTTCGGCATCGGCTACTCGCAGTATTCGGGCATCATCCTGAATGCCTCGGTGTCGCAGAACAACCTGTTCGGCACCGGTGACAGCTTCTCGATCAGCGGCGAGCGCAGCACGTACTACACGCGCCTGGGGATGAACTACTACAACCCCTACCTCACCGACAGCGGCATCGGCATCGGCTACAGCGCCTCGTACTCGAAGACCGACTACGGCAACACCGACTTCGCCAACTACGCCACCAGTGCGAAGGGCTTCTCTTCCTACCTCGGCATCCCGATCAGCGAAACCGACGGCTTGCGCGTGGGCCTGGGCATCAGCAGCAACAAGGTCAACCTGTACCCGGGCTACAGCCCGCTGGTGCTGATCGACTACCAGAACGAGATCGGCAACAAGACGATCCACACCTGGACCGGCACGCTGGGCTGGAACCACGACACCCGCAACGGCTACTGGGCGCCGACCCGCGGCGGCCTGATCTCGGCCTCGACCGACGTCGCCCTGCCCGGCTCGACCGTGCAGTACTGGAAGCTCAGCACCGAACTCAACCACTACTGGCCGATCGGCAAGGGCTTCGTGCTGTACCTGGATGGCCAGGTCGGCTACGGCAAGACTTACGGCAAGAACGGCCTCAGCGACGATGCCTACGATGCATTGGCCGCGGCCAGCAAGGCCGACAATGTCAACCAGAACCACATCATCACCGACATGCGCCAGGATCTTCCGTTCTGGCAGAACTACTACGCCGGTGGCGTGCGCGACGTACGCGGTTTCCAGGACAACACCCTGGGTCCGCGCGTGTGCATCGATGGCAGCACGCCCGATGCCAAGGGCATGTGCAACAACGGCGCCTACTACTCCCAGCCGATCGGCGGCGCGTTCAAGGTTCTGGGCACGGCCCAGGTCTTCCTGCCGCTGCCGTTCCTGAAGGACGTCAACACCGCGCGCGTGTCCTGGTTCATGGACGTCGGCAACGTGTTCAAGGACTACAAGAGCTTCGATGCCTCCGAACTGCGCGCGTCGACCGGCATCTCGCTGCAGTGGCAGGCGCCGATCGGCCCGCTGATCATCAGCCTGGCCGTGCCGTTCCGCTCCAAGGACGCCGATCGCCATTACGAGGAACGCATCCAGTTCACCTTCGGCAGCCAGTTCTGATTCCATCCCCAGGCGAACCGGAAAGCGCGGCCCTGCCGCGCTTTCTTTTGCCGGATGGTTCGACTGCACGCCGCGCCGCCACCCTCTACAATGGCCGGCAGGTTCCGGAGCAAGCATGAGCACAATCCATTACACGGTGGCCGGGCTGGCCGAGCGATTCGGCCTGGTCGCAAGCGGCGATGGCGCGCGGATGATCGACGGTGTCGGCACCCTGGCGGGCGCCGGCCCCAGTCAGCTCAGCTTCCTGTCCAACAGCAAGTACAGCAGCCAGCTGGCGGCCACCCGCGCCGGCGTGGTGGTGCTGCGCGAAGCGGACCTCGCCACGTGCCCGACAGCGGCGCTGATCGCCTCCGACCCCTACGTGGCCTACGCGAAACTTGCCGCCCTGTTCGAACGGATGCCTGCCGCCGCAGCGGGCATCCACCCCAGTGCCGTGGTGGCCGACAGCGCGCAGGTCGATCCCGGCGCCAGCGTCGGACCGGGCTGCGTGATCGGCGAGCGCGCGGTGATCGCGGAGGGAGTGGTACTCGGTCCGCACTGCATCGTCGGCGAGGACTGCAGGGTCGGCGCGCATTCGCGGCTGGTCGCCCGGGTCACCCTGGTGACCCGGGTCACGCTGGGCCAGCGCGTGCTGGTGCACCCCGGTGCGGTGATCGGCTCGGACGGCTTCGGCCTGGCCTTCGACCGGGACCACTGGATCAAGCTGCCCCAGCTCGGCGGCGTGCGCATCGGCGACGATTGCGAGATCGGCGCCAACACCACGATCGACCGCGGCGCACTGGACGACACCGTGCTGGAAGAGGACGTGCGGCTGGACAACCAGATCCAGATCGCCCACAACGTGCACGTCGGCGCGCACACCGCGATGGCCGGTTGCGCCGCGGTAGCCGGCAGCGCCAGGATCGGCCGTTACTGCATGATCGGCGGCAACGCCGGCGTGCTTGGCCATCTGGAACTGGCCGACCGGGTTACCATTACCGCCAAGAGCCTGGTCACGCATTCGATCCGCGAACCTGGCGAATATTCATCGGGCGTGCCCCTGCAGGACAACCGCCAGTGGCGGAAGAATGCGGCGCGCTTCAAACATCTGGACGAGTACGCGCGTCGACTGTCGACGCTGGAGAAGGACAGCGACAATGAGTGAAAACAGCGACTTCATGACCCTGCCGATCGATGTGGAGCAGATCCGGGAACTGCTCCCCCACCGCTACCCGTTCCTGCTGGTGGACCGAGTGATCGAGATCGTACCCGAGGTCAGCGTGGTCGCGATCAAGAACGTGACCATCAACGAGCCGTTCTTCCAGGGCCATTTCCCCAGTCATCCGGTAATGCCCGGCGTACTGATCATCGAGGCGATGGCGCAGGCCGCCGGCCTGCTGACCCAGGTCAGCCGCCACATGAAGGGCGACAAGGTCAGCCCGCTGTTCTACCTGGTCAAGGTCGACAACGCGCGCTTCAGCGCCCCGGTGGTTCCCGGCGACCAGTTGCGCATGGAAGTCAGCCTGAAGCGGCTGATGCGCGGCATGGGCATCTTCGAGGCCCGCTCCCTGGTCGATGGCAAGGAAGTGGCCAGTTGCGAATTGATGTGCGCCGCGAGGTCGGGCAAATGATCCATCCCACCGCACTGATCGACCCCTCCGCCATCATCGGCGCCAACGTCAGCATCGGCGCGTACAGCGTGATCGGTGCCGAGGTGGAGATCGGCGAAGGCACCGTGATCGGGCCGCATGTGGTGATCGAGGGACCGACCCGGATCGGACGCGACAACCGGATCAACCAGTTCGCCTCGCTGGGTGGCGATCCGCAGGACAAGAAGTGGCAGGGCGAACGCACCGAACTGGTGATCGGCGACCGCAACCTGATCCGCGAATTCACCACGATCAACCGCGGCACCGGTGACGGTGGCGCGATCACCCGGCTCGGCAACGACAACTGGGTGCTGGCGTACGTGCACATCGCGCACGACTGCCAGATCGGCAACAACGTGGTGTTCTCCAACTACTCGGCACTGGCCGGGCACGTCAGCATCGGCGACTGGACGATCCTGTCCGGCTACTCCGGCGTGCACCAGTTCTGCAAGGTCGGCGCGCATGCGTTCATCGGCATGGGCTGCCTGGTCGGCCACGACGTGCCGCCGTTCGTGATGATGGCCAACGAACAGCACGGGCGCCCGCGGGGCATCAACAGCGAAGGCCTGAAGCGCCGTGGTTTCGACGCGCCGCGGATCGCCGCGATCAAGCGCGCCTACCGCACCCTGTACATGGCCGGCCTGTCGCTGCCCGAAGCCCGCGAAAAGCTGGCCGAACAGGCGCGCGAAAGCGACGACGTGCGCGCCATGCTGGAGTTCCTCGACCACAGCGAGCGCGCGCTCGCCCGCTGATATGTGCGCAGCACATATCAGCAAATCAAATACTCGCGCTCTTGCCAGGACGGAGTCATGTCAGTGACCGAGACTGATCGCCATCCCCTGATCGCCATCATTGCCGGCGAAGACTCCGGCGACCAACTCGGCGCCGACCTGATCGCCGCCTTGCGCCGACGCTACCCGCAGGCGCGTTTCGTGGGCATCGGTGGCGCGCGCATGCAGCGCGAAGGCTTCGAATCCTGGTACGACATCCACGAGTTGTCGCTGTTCGGTTTCAGTGAAGTCATCCTCCACCTGCCCCGGCTGCTGCGCCTGCGCAAGGCGCTGGTCGCGCGCCTGCTCGAGCTGAAGCCCGACGTGGTGGTCGGAATCGACGCGCCGGATTTCAACCTCGGTGTGGAGCAGCGCCTGAAACAGGCCGGCCTGCTGACCGTGCACTACGTCAGCCCGTCGGTATGGGCGTGGCGCGAGAAGCGTGCCGAGAAGATCGGCCGCAGCGCCCATCAGGTGCTCTGCCTGTTCCCGATGGAACCGGCGATCTATGCGAAGCACGGCATCGATGCGCGCTTCGTCGGTCATCCGCTGGCCGATCGTTTCGCCCTGGTGTCTGACCGCGTGGGCGCGCGCGACGTGCTGCAATTGCCGCAACAGGCGCCCGTGCTCGCCGTGCTGCCCGGCAGCCGGCTTTCCGAATTGAGCCGGCTGGGCCAGCCGTTCATCGAGGCCGCCAGTCGCGTCGCCGCGGCCGTCCCGGGCCTGCGCGTGGTCATTCCCGCGGCCAATGCCCGGGTCCGCGCGAAGCTCGACGCGCTGCTCGCCCACGTCCCCCAGGGCGAATCCCGCCCGCTGCTGCTCGACGGCCACGCGCACGAGGCGATGCTGGCGGCCGACGTGGTGCTGCTGGCGTCGGGCACCGCCACGCTGGAGGCGATGCTGGCCAAGCGGCCGATGGTGGTGGGCTATCGCGTGGCGCCGATGAGCTATCGCATCGCCCGCGCGCTGAAGATGCTGAAGACCGACATCTATTCGCTGCCGAACATCCTGGCACGCGCCAGCGGCATCGATATCGGTGGCGGCCTGCTGGTGCCGGAACTGATGCAGGACGACTGCACCGCGGAGAACCTCGCTGCCGCCACCCTGGCACTGTTCAAGGACAGCGAGCGGCGTGGCGTGGTGGTCGCCGCCTTCGAGCAATTGCACCAGGCGCTGCGCGGCGGGCTGGACGATCAGGCCGGCGATCGCGCCGCGGCGGCCATCGCCGAGCTGATCGATGCACGGAATCCCGGCCATGGCTGAGCGTTCCGCGAGTACCTGCGCCCCACCTCAATCCTTTGCCTCAGGGGGGAGGAGGCAAACGCAGGAGGCGCGGAACCCGATGGAAGCGAGCCTGTTCGTGGCCGGCGTGGACGAAGCGGGACGTGGCCCGCTGGCCGGCCCGCTGGCTGTCGCCGCGGTGATCCTCGACCCGCACCGCCCGATCGCCGGTCTGGACGATTCGAAGAAGCTCAGCGAGGCGAAACGCGAGGCGCTCTACCCCCTGATCATCGAGCGCGCGCGGGCCTGGTGCGTGGTGCTGATCGAACCGGACGAGATCGACCGCCTGAACATCTTCCAGGCCACCATGACCGGCATGAGCCGCGCCGTTGCCGGCCTCGCACCGGGTGCGCACGAAGCCCTGGTCGACGGCAACTGGTTGCCGAAGGACCTGCCCTGCCCCGGCCGGGCGATCGTCGGCGGCGATGCCCTGGAACCGGCCATCAGCGCCGCCTCGATCCTGGCCAAGGTCAGCCGCGACCGCCTGATGGTGGCCATGGAAGACCTCCATCCCGGCTACGGCTTCGCCGCGCACAAGGGTTATCCCACCCCGGCGCACCTGGCCGCGCTGCAGATGCTCGGCCCCTGCACCCAGCACCGCCGCAGCTTCGCCCCGGTGCGACTGCTGCTGGATCAGGCAAGGCTGTTCTGACCGACCGGGGCGCTTGTTCCCGTTCCAGCCACGATCGCGCATCCCGATGAGATTGATCCGCATAGGCCATCGGTCTATGCAACTTTCCCCCGCGCGCGCGCATCATTACCTTCAAGGAAACCCGCACAGCACGGATGCGCCCGTTGCACCGGCCCGTACTGACCTGCCGGCCCGCTCGCCAGCGAACTCGCACGCGTTCCCAGGGAACGCAGGAGTCACGCCATGATGCATCCGCAAAGCCACCCGACCACCCCGTCGCCATCGACCGCGGCGTCCGCATGGAACCCGCTTCCCGACACGACCGAGCGCATCGACGAACCCCCGCTGTCGCACGCCGACTACAACCTGCAGCCGCTGCGGGTACAGGCTCTCGATCATTACGTGGACACCGCCGGCGAGGACGAGCGCTTCTTCATCCGCTGAGCCGGCAGGCCGTCCCGATCAGGCCACGCGGCCCGACTTCCTCGCTCCGCGGCATGTTGCTACGCTGGCGCGTGGCCCGGGGGAAATGGAAGAGATGCGCCGAATCGCGATCATGCTGCCGGGCCTGCTGCTTGGCCTGCTGCTTTGCTGCCATGCCGTGGCCGGCGACAGGCCGCGGCTCCAGCCGGGCGACACGCCGCCGGATACGCTGGGCACCACGCAGCGAGGCCAAGAGGTGACCGTCTCCTCGCTGCACGGCAAGGTCGTGGTGATCAGTTTCTGGGCCACCTGGTGCGGCTACTGCATGGAAGAGATTCCCGTGCTGGCCAAGCTGCAGTTGCTGGCGACCCGGCGCGGCCTGCCGCTGCAGGTGGTGGCGGTCAATCACCGCGAAGACCGCGACACCTTCGTGCGAACCTCGCGCGTACTGCGCAGGAGCCTGCCCGAACTGCTGGTCACCTGGTACCGTGACGGCGCGATCGGCAAGCCCTACGGCGTCAGCGGCATTCCGGTGATGGTGATGTTGCGTCGCGACGGCAGCATCGCCCACGTCCATGTCGGCTACGGTGCCGACATGCTGGACACCCTGGTCGACGAGATCAACGCCCTGCTGCTCGAACAGCCTGCCGCGACGGCGGCCGTCGCCAGGCCTTGAGTTGATCGGGCCTTGATTTGATCGGACCTTGAGCCGATCGGGCGGGGCGCCAGCGCGCTTCGCGCAAACCGCGCGGAAGTCAATCTTGCCGCTGCCCCGGCCGCCGGGTAGCCTGCATGAATTCAGTGCGTAAACCGGCATGACCGTCAGCTACACCCACCTGCACCTGCACAGCGAATATTCGCTGGTCGACTCGACCATCCGCATCAAGGCGCTGGTCGCCGCCTGCGTGCGCGACGGCATCCCGGCGGTGGCACTGACCGACGACAGCAACATGTTCGCGCTGGTGAAGTTCTACAAGGCCTGCAGCGCCGCCGGCATCAAGCCGATCGGCGGTTGCGACCTGTGGATTTCCTCCAGCGACGACCCGCGTCCGTGGCGACTCACCCTGCTGTGCCAGAACCGCGACGGTTATCTCAACCTGTCGCGGCTGGTCTCGCGCGCGTGGCAGGAGGGCCAGCATGGCGGACGCGCCCTGGTCGACGCGTCGTGGCTCACCGCCGGCGCCACCGAGGGCCTGATCGCCCTGCTCGGACGCGACAGCGAAACCGCCCGCCTCGCCATCGGCCAGGGCATCGACGCGGCACAGGCCAGATTGCGTCCGCTGGCCCGGCTGTTTCCCGACCGGCTGTACCTGGAGCTGACCCGCTGCGGCCGCGACGGCGAGGAAAACTGGAACACCGCCGCACTGGCACTGGCTGGCGAACTGGCGCTGCCGGTGCTGGCCAGCAACGACGTGCGCTTCCTCAAGCAGGACGACTTCGCCGCGCACGAAGCGCGCGTGTGCATCAACCAGGGCCGCGTGCTGGCCGATCCCAAGCGCCCCCGCGAATACAGAGACCAGCAATACCTGAAGACGCCCGCCGAGATGGCCGCGCTGTTCGCGGATCTTCCCGAGGCGCTGGAAAACAGCGTCGAACTGGCCAAGCGCTGCACGCTGGAACTGAAGTTCGGCACGTATTATCTGCCCGACTTCCCGGTGCCCGAAGGCCACGACCTCGACAGCCATATCCGCGAGCTGTCGCGGCAAGGCCTGCGCGAGCGCCTGGAACACGCGCCGCTGGCAGCCGATCACACGCTGGACGACTACCACGCCCGGCTGGAACGCGAGCTGGACGTCATCGTCAAGATGGGCTTCCCCGGCTACTTCCTGATCGTGGCGGACTTCATCAACTGGGGCAAACAGAACGGCATCCCGGTCGGCCCCGGGCGCGGTTCGGGCGCCGGCTCGCTGGTGGCCTGGGCGCTTAAGATCACCGACCTCGACCCGCTGCAGTTCAACCTGCTGTTCGAGCGCTTCCTCAACCCCGAACGCGTGTCGATGCCCGACTTCGACATCGACTTCTGCATGGATCGTCGCGACGAGGTGATCGACTATGTGGCGCGCAAGTACGGTCGCGACCGCGTCAGCCAGATCATCACCTACGGCTCGATGGCGGCCAAGGCCGTGCTGCGCGACTCCGGTCGCGTGCTCAGCATGCCTTACGGCCAGGTCGACCGGCTGGCCAAGATGGTGCCGCCGCGACCGCTCGACCTGACACTTTCCGACGCGCTCGGCCGCTCCGAGAAATCGAAGAAGGAGACCGACCGCGTCGTCAAGGAGTTCTGCGAAACCTACGAGCAGGACGAGGACGCCCGTGCCCTGGTCGACCTGGCGCTGAGCCTGGAAAACCTCACCCGCAACGCGGGCAAGCACGCCGGTGGCGTGGTGATCGCGCCGACCCCGCTGACCGACTTCGCGCCGCTGTACTGCGAAGCCGGCGGCGGCGGCGTGGTGACCCAGTACGACAAGGACGACGTCGAAGCGGTCGGCCTGGTGAAGTTCGACTTCCTCGGCCTGCGCACGCTGACCATCATCGACTGGGCGGTGAAGGCGATCAACGCCCGCCGCGCGGAAGCCGATGAAGCGCCGCTGGACATCTCGGCGCTGCCGCTGGACGACCCGGCGCCGTACGAGCTGCTGAAGAAGGCGCAGACGGTCGCCGTGTTCCAGCTCGAATCCTCCGGCATGCAGCGCATGCTGAAGGATGCCAAGCCCGACCGCTTCGAGGACATCATCGCGCTGGTGGCGCTGTACCGCCCCGGCCCGATGGACCTGATCCCCAGCTTCGTGGCGCGCAAGCACGGCCGCGAGGAAGTGGAATATCCCGACCCGCGCGTCGAGCCGATCCTGAAAGAGACCTACGGCATCATGGTCTACCAGGAGCAGGTGATGCAGATGGCGCAGATCGTGGGCGGCTACTCGCTCGGCGGCGCCGACCTGCTGCGTCGCGCGATGGGCAAGAAGAAACTCGAGGAAATGGCCAAGGAGCGCGCCAAGTTCCGCGAGGGCGCGGCGAAGGACGGCCTTTCCGGCGAAAAGGCCGACGCGATCTTCGACCTGATGGAGAAGTTCGCCGGCTACGGCTTCAACAAGTCGCACGCCGCCGCGTACGCGCTGGTCTCGTACCAGACTGCGTGGCTGAAGGCGCACTACCCGGCCGAGTTCATGGCCGCCACGATCTCCTCGGACATGGACAACACCGACAAGGTGGTGACCTTCCTGGACGAATCGCGCGCGATCGGCATCGCCGTGCAGCCGCCGGACGTCAACGCGTCCGAGTACATGTTCGTGGCGATCGAACCGAAGGTGATCCAGTACGGCCTCGGCGCGATCAAGGGCGTCGGCCAGGGCGCGTGCGAGGCCATCGTGGCCGAGCGCGCGCACGGCAAATACACCGACCTGGCCGACTTCTGTCGCCGCGTCGATCCGACCCGGCTCAACCGGCGCGTGCTGGAAGCGCTGATCATGGCCGGCGCGCTGGACGCGCTGGCGGCCAATCGCGCCAGCCTGATGCTGCAACTGCCCGACGCGATCAAGGCCGCCGAACAGCACCTGCGCGACAGGCAGTCCGGCCAGAACGACATGTTCGGCGCGGCGATGGGCCATACCACACCAGTAGTGAAAATTGACCTGCCAACCGTGCCCGAATGGCCGCTGGAACAGAAGCTGCAAGGCGAGCGCGACACCCTGGGCCATTACCTTTCCGGCCACCCCACCGACCCGTGGAAGGAAGAGCTGGCGCAGCTGTCGACCTGTCCGCTGGGCGAGATCATCGATCGCTACCAGCCGCCGAAACCGCGCAAGAACGACGACGGCGACAACAACCGTTTCCGCCGCGGCCCCGACACGCCATGGACCGTCGCCGGCATGGTCACCGCCGTGCGCAAGCGCGGCGACAGCGACGCCTTCGTGCGGCTGGAAGACGGCACCGGCATCATCGAGGTCAGCTTCTTCGGCGAGCTGTACCAGCAGATGGCGCCGCTGCTCACCCGCGACCAGATGCTGGTGGTCGATGGCGGCCTGCGCATCGATGACTTCTCCGGCGGCGGCTTCCAGCTGCGTGCACGCAGCGCGTTGTCGCTGGAAGACGCCTGTCGCAAGCATGCACGCCTGCTGCAGCTGAAATTGAACGGCATCGGCCCCGACTTTGCCGCCCAGTTGCAGCGCACCCTGGCCGGCTACCGCGGCGGTCGCGCCAGCGTCACCCTGCACGGCTACCGCAACCGCAGCGCCCAGGCCGACCTGGAACTGGGCGAAGCCTGGCGCGTCGACGCCATCCCCGACCTGCTGCGCGCCGTCCGCGCCCTGCCCGGCGTGCAAGCCGCCCGCCTGCGCATCGTCAAGCAGCAGGATTGAGATACCGCCGGGGCGCATGTAACCACTGTCTGCGAGCACGCATGGAGAGACCGATGACCGTTGCCCACAAATGGACTTTCGCGCTGTTCGGCCTGGTCGCTTTCGGCGGCGTCCATGCGCAGCAGGCACATCCCGACGCGCCGTTTCTGTGCGAGGGAGGCGACGGCAGCACCGACCGGACGACACTCGCCGAAGTCGTCGGCGACGGGCGCGCCCACTTCGTCGCGGGCCCCGACGACTGCCCTCCCACGGCGGATCGCTGCCGGGAAAAGGCCTACCTGATCCCGGGTGACCAGGTATTGGCGGGCGCCGAGCGCGGCGACTACGCCTGCGTCATGTTTCCCGACAACCAGGATGGACACGCCGGCTGGCTGCCGCGCGACCGCCTGCGGCCGGTGCAGGCACAGCCATCACCGTCGGCATGGGAGGGCGACTGGGTGCAGGGGGACAACCGCATCACGATCCGCCATCACAACGGCATCTTGCATGCCGACGGCGAAGCCTATTACCCGATGGCCGACCCGCCGCCGGACCAGTTCCCCGGCGGTCCAAACCTGGGCGCCATGGGCGGGGAGGCACGGCCCAGCGGCCATCACGCAACCTTTGTCGACGATGCGTGCGAGGTAAGCGCCTTCCTGGTCGGGAAGTTTCTGGTGGTCAGCGACAATCACCAATGCGGCGGACTCAACGTCCGCTTCGACGGCATCTATCGACGCCGGTAGGCCTTCGCGGGATTACTTGCCGCCCCGCTCCATCATCGCCTTCAGATCGGCAAACGGGTTGCCCGTCGCCGGCGGCGCGTCCTCCACCGCCATCACCCCGCCGCGCACGTGGTCGATGTGCCGCGAGTGCTCGTTGTCGTGGCAATACACGCACAGCAGTTCCCAGTTGCTGCCGTCGGGCGGGTTGAAGTCGTGATCGTGGTTGCGGTGGTGCACGGTCAGCTCGGACAGGTTCGTGCGGGTGAATTCGCGGGCGCAGCGGCCGCACACCCACGGGTACATCTTCAGGGCACGCTCGCGATAACCCAGCTCGCGCTGCTCGGCGGCGCGCCGGGCCTCGGCCACGATGCGGTCGAGTTTCGCGTTGTCGATGGGCTTGCTTGACATGCAGATGATCCAACTGCGGACGTGATGGGACAGGCGTGATGGGGCGGACGATAGCGCAATCGCGCCGCCCGTGGCAGACCGGGTGTCGACCCCGTCACAGCCATACGGCGGCGTTCTCGCGTTTTGTTGCGGGACGCTATACTGGAGCGCTTCAGTACCGTGAATTGCAGCGAATGAACCCAAACTTCCTCGATTTCGAACAACCCATTGCCGAACTGGACGCGAAGATCGAAGAGCTTCGCCACGCCAGCGACGGCCAGGCGTTCAATATCGAGGACGAGGTCGGCCGCCTGCGCGAGAAGCTGAAGATCAAGACCGCCGAGATCTTCCGCAACCTCAACTCGTGGCAGACCACCCAGCTGTCGCGCCACCCGGCGCGTCCGTACACGCTCGACTACATCGGCGTGATCTGCGAGGAATTCCACGAACTGGCCGGCGACCGCATGTACGCCGAGGACGCCGCCATCGTGGGCGGCCTGGGCCGCGTCAACGGTCGGCCGATGGTGATCATCGGCCACCAGAAGGGCCGCAACACCAAGGACAAGGTGCGCCGCAATTTCGGCATGCCGCGCCCGGAAGGCTATCGCAAGGCCTTGCGCCTGATGAAGATGGCCGAGCGTTTCGGCCTGCCGCTGCTGACCCTGATCGACACCCCCGGAGCCTATCCCGGCGTCGGTGCCGAGGAGCGCGGCCAGAGCGAGGCGATCGCCCGCAACCTGCTGGAAATGGCCGAACTCAAGGTGCCGATCATCTGCACCGTGATCGGCGAAGGCGGCTCCGGCGGCGCGCTGGCGATCGGCGTAGGCGATCGCACCAACATGCTGCAGTACTCGACCTATTCGGTGATCTCGCCCGAAGGCTGCGCCTCGATCCTGTGGAAGAGCGCCGACAAGGTGAAGGACGCCGCCGAAGCCCTGGGCATGACCGCCCCGCGCCTGTTCGAACTGGGCCTGGTCGACAAGGTCGTGCGCGAACCGCTGGGCGGTGCCCACCGCAACCCGCGCTCGATGGCGATCCGCCTGAAGGCCGTGCTGCTGAAGCAGCTCGACGAACTCCAGGCGATGCCCGTACCCGACCTGCTCGAACAGCGCTACCAGCGCCTGCGCAGCTACGGCGCGTACCAGGGATAAGCCCGCGCACCCTTGGCAGGCGTTCGTGGCGCTACCATCGGCGCATTCCTCTCGACGGATTCCCGCCATGGCCCACGACAAGCTCGCCGTACTGATCGACGCCGACAATGCCCGCCCGGCCATCGTCGAAGGGTTGCTCGCTGAAATCGCGAAATACGGCACCGCCCACGTCAAGCGCATCTACGGCGACTGGACCAAGCCCGACTTGAACGGCTGGAAGGAAGTGCTGCTGCGCCACTCGATCCAGCCGATCCAGCAGTTCCGCTACACCGTCGGCAAGAACGCCACCGACTCGGCGATGATCATCGATGCGATGGACCTGCTCTACGCCGGGCGCTTCGACGGTTTCTGCATCGTGTCCAGCGACAGCGATTTCACCCGGCTGGCCTCGCGCATCCGCGAATCGGGGCTGACCGTGTACGGCTTCGGCGAGCGCAAGACGCCCGAACCGTTCCGCACCGCCTGCGACAAGTTCATCTACACCGAAGTGCTGGCCGGCACCGCGACGACCGCCGAGGCCGAGGCGGCACCGAAGCAGCGCTCGGCCAAGGAACTGCGCGGCGACACCCACCTGATGAACCTGCTGCGCGGCGCCATCGAGGCGGCCTCGGACGACACCGGCTGGGCCGGCCTGGGCGCGATCGGCAGCATCGTCAACAAGCAGTCGCCCGATTTCGATTCGCGCAACTACGGCTACGCCAAGCTCAGCGGACTGATCAAGGGCATCGGCCTGTTCGACGCCGAGGAACGCCACATCGGCAACGGCAAGCACATCTACGTGCGCCAGCGCATCGCGAAAAAATGAGCGACCGGAAGTGAGCGACACGCTGCACCGGCACCTGCGCCGCGCGCTCGAAACCCTGCCGACCGCGCCGCTGTGCGTGGCCTTCAGTGGCGGCCCCGACTCCACCGCCCTGCTGCATGCGCTGGCGCAACTGGCGCCGGCGCGCCAACGCGGGCTGCGGGCATTGCATGTCGATCACGGCCTGCATGGGGACAGCGGGCTCTGGGCGGAACATTGCCGGGCGTTCTGCGCCACGCTCGACATCCCCTGCGAGGTCTTGCCGGTGCAGGTGCGACGCGGCAGCGGCAGCGGCCTGGAAGCGGCCGCACGCGAGGCGCGCCACGCCGCGCTGGCGGCCGGGCTGCGCGAAGGCGAGCTGCTGCTGTTCGCCCATCACCGCGACGACCAGGTCGAAACGGTCCTGCTGAAACTGCTGCGCGGCGCCGGGCCCGAGGGGCTGGCCGGCATGCGTGTCTTGCGCCGCTTCGGTCGTGGGCAGCTGTGGCGCCCGTTGCTGGAACTGCCCCGCCAGCAGCTGCACGACTACGTGGCGGCACAGGGGCTGGCCTGCATCGACGATCCGTCCAATGCCGACATCCACCTGGCGCGCAATCGCCTGCGCCACGAGATCCTGCCACGGCTGCTGCGCTTCTGGCCGCAGGCGCCGGATTCGATCCTGCACAGCGCCGCATTGAGCCGCGCGGCGGCGGACACATTGCGCACGCAATGGCTGGCCGCGTTCGACGAACTGCACGACGCATCCAGCGGCAGCCTGGACGCCCCTGGCTGGCTGGCATTGGCGCCGGCGCTGCGCGAACCGCTGCTCGACCACTGGCTGCACGCGCGTGGCCGCAGCGCGCCCACCGCGGCGCAACGCCGGCAGATCGAGCGTCAATGCGCGGCACGTGCCGGCCGGCTGCCCTGCATTCGCTGGGACGATACCGAGCTGCATATCTGGAAGGGCCGGCTGTGGGCGCTGCCGGCCGCCGTCGACATCGATGACCGGTGGCAGGCTGACTGGCATGGCGAGCCTCTGGCCCTGCCCGATGGGGGCGAACTGACCCTGGACGATCCTGCCGTCCGCCTCGCCGAACCCTTGCGCGTGCGGCTGCGGCGCGGCGGAGAGCGCATCAAGCCGGAGGGCGACGCGCATACCCGGGAGTTGCGCGACCTGTTCCAGCAGGCGCGGATGCCGCCGTGGCGGAGAGCGTGTTGTCCGCTGATCCTTGCCGGCGATGAGCTGGTGGCGGTGGCGGATTGTTGGTTCAGTGGCCAGGGGGCGGAGCTGTTTCGGAAGGTGGGGGCGTGGCCGCGTTGGCGGGCGGGGCGGTGAGTCGGGGCGGGGCGGCCCTCACCTCAATCCTCTCCCGCAAGCGGGAGAGGAGGCTGACGTGCCGAGCGGGAGTCGGGCTTCGTGCTTCGGCTTGGCTCGGCGGGTCGGGTTTCGGTGGTGGATTGGTTTTCCGGATTGATTCGGGGGGCTTGCTGCGTTAGCGTTGCGGGCCATGGCCAAGACCGTTCCCGCAACCAGCAAGACCCCGCCCGTCGCCGACTTCGAACACTCGCTCGACGAGCTGGAGCAACTGGTCGCGAAGATGGAAGGTGGCGACATGAGCCTGGACGATTCGCTGGCCTCGTTCGAGCGCGGCATCGGTCTGTTCCGTCATTGCCAGCAGTCGCTGGAACAAGCCGAATTGCGCGTGCGCCTGCTGCTTGATCCCGATGCCCCTGACAGCGCCCAGCCGTTTGAACCCGAACTCTGATCACGCCGAGCTCGGCCCTGCCCTGCAGTCCCTGATCCAGCGTGCCGAACAGGCGCTTGATCGGCATCTGCCGCCCGCCGGACATTCCCCCGCCGAACTCCACCGCGCGATGCGTTACGCCGTGCTGAGCGGCGGCAAGCGGCTGCGTCCGCTGCTGGTCTACGCTGCCGCGCAGGCGCTGGGCCATGACAGCGCCACGCTGGATGCGCCGGCCTGCGCGGTGGAGCTGATCCACGCCTATTCGCTGGTGCACGACGACCTGCCTGCGATGGACGACGACGCCCTGCGCCGCGGCCGGCCCACCTGCCACATCGTGTTCGGCGAGGCGATGGCGATCCTCGCCGGCGACGCGCTGCAGGCGCTGGCGTTCGAGATCCTCGCCGACGACGCCGCGCGCCAAGTCGATGCCGCCACCGGCATCGCCATGCTGCGTGCACTGGGCCGGGCCTGCGGCGCCGAGGGCATGGCCGGCGGCCAGGCGCTCGACCTCGCCGCGGTCGGCCGGCATTTGGGGCTGGACCAACTGGAACACATGCACGCCTGCAAGACCGGTGCGCTGATCCGCGCCTCGGTGCAGCTGGGCGCGCTGGCCGCCGGCGCCGACGACGGCATGTTGCAGTCGCTCGACCGCTACGCCCACGCGGTCGGCCTGGCCTTCCAGGTGCGCGACGACATCCTCGACGTGGAAGGCGAGTCAGCGGTGATCGGCAAGACCGCCGGCAAGGACGCCGCCGCCGACAAGCCCACCTTCCCCTCGCTCATCGGTCTCGACGCCTCGCGTGCCCGGCTGGCCGAACTGACCGAGCAGGCGCTGGCCGCGATCGCGCCGCTGGGCACGCGCGGCGAGCTGTTGCGCGAGCTGGCCCTGTATTCGGCGCTGCGGGTGCGCTGAGCCGTTCGCCGCGCGCGGCGACTTGCTGCACAACGGTTCCTGTGCTGCACTCGGACACTGTCGCCATCGCGGCAAGGGGTCGTCAACCGATGCGTCTGCGCCACATCGAAGTGTTTCATGCGGTGCTGACCACCGGCAGCCTGACCGGGGCGGCGGACCTGCTGAACATCTCGCAGCCTGCCGCCAGCAAGGCGTTGCAGCATGCCGAACAGCAACTGGGCTTCGCCCTGTTCAGCCGGGTGCGCGGACGCCTGCAGCCGACCCAGGAAGCACTGCTGCTGCGTCATCGCGTCGACAAGATCATCCAGGATCTGCACGACCTGCAGCGCCTCACGGCGAACATCGGCGACCCTGAAAGCTCGCCGCTGCGGGTGACCTGCACACCGACCCTGGCGCATGCGCTGGTACCCGACGCGACCACCCTGCTGCGCAAGTCCTTTCCCAACACCACCGCCGAACTGTTCACCCAGCACTCGGCGGAGATGTGCGAATCGCTGATGCTCCACGAAGCGGACATCGGGCTCACCCTGCAGCACGCCGGCCACCAGGGCCTGCACCAGGAGCCGCTGTGCCGCGGCCACATCATGGTCATCGCTCCGCCCGGCTGGTGGTCGCCGGAGGAACTGGCGCAGCCGCTGTCGGTCACCGCGCTGGCCGACCAGCCGATGGTCGGCATCGCGGTGCACGATGCATTGGGCCGCATGCTGCAAGGCCACCTGAGCCAGGTGGTGCCGGCACCGCGCACCGCGGTCTGGGTGCAGACCTACCAGCTGGCGTATTCGCTCGTCGCGCAAGGCGAGGGCCTGGCCCTGGTCGATCCGTTCACCGCGTCGTGGGGCGGCGGGAAAACCGTGCAGACGCGTCCGCTGAAACTGCAGCTGGATGTGGTGCTCTACGCACTCTATCGGCTGGACAGTCCGCTGAATCCGCTGCAGAAGCGCTTCCTCGGCCTCGTCCGCCAACTGGCCCAGCAGATGCTGGGCCAGGCCTGAGCCGCCCCGGCGCGGCGCTCCGGCGCCAGCCACACCCACAACCTTTGGTTATGCCTGGTGGCGGTCTTTTCATTGGAGGCTGGCGCGGGGCTGTGACTATCCTCGATCCGTGTCATGAGGGGGAGAGTGGATGTCCGACCGGAGCACGCCTCGATCAGATGCAGGGTCAGTCCGCGCGGCGGCGACACGCCGACGCGGCATGCACCCGAGCCGGCGACAGCACACACGGGGCGGAAGGGGCCGCCTCGATTCCCGATGCAGTACGTCAACGATTCGCTTCGAAGTCGTCGCCAGCCGACCGGGCGGTGTCACCGCCCGGGCCGACAGCATCCTGTTGCAAAACATCCGGGGAGAATGTTCATGAACAAGCGTACCGGTCGGATCGTTCCGGCCCTGCTGTCTGCCGCGATCCTGCTCGTCCTCGCCAACGCCGCCACGGCACAGGAGTCCAATCCGCCAGCCGACGCGCAAGGCCAGACGCCCGCCGCCACGCCGGCCAAGGCGAAGAACCTCGGGCCGGTGGTGGTGACCGGCACGCGCGCCGGCAACCGCACGGAAAGCTCGTCGCTGACGCCGATCGACGTGATCTCCGCCGATGTGCTGAAGCAGACCGGCACGATCGACCTGACCCAGGCGCTTGAGCGCGCCATCCCCTCGCTGAATTTCCCGTTCGCGCCCGCCTCCGACACGTTCGCGTTCCAGCGTCCGTTCGAGCTGCGCGGCCTGTCGCCGGACCAGGTGCTGGTGCTGGTGGACGGCAAGCGCTGGCATCCCGGCGCGCTGGTGCTGAGCCTGGGCCAGATCGGCCAGGGCTCGCAGGGCATCGACCTCAACACGATCCCGCTGTCGGCCATCGATCACATCGAGGTGCTGCGTGACGGCGCCTCCGCCCAGTACGGTTCCGACGCGCTGTCCGGCGTGGTCAACATCATCCTGAAGAAGGGCGCCAAGGGCGGCGACGTGCAGCTCAGCGGTGGCCAGTTCTCCGCCGGCGATGGTCGCCAGTGGCAGGGCGCGGCGAACTTCGGCATTCCGCTGGGCGGCGACAGCGGCTGGCTGCGCATCACCGCCGAAGACAGCAACCAGAGCCCGAGCAACCGCGCCGGTGTCGACCGCCGCCCCGGCCTGGCCCAGCTCGGCGTGAAGTTCCACTTCGGCACGGTGTCGTTCAAGAACAAGAACCTGTTCCTCAACACGCAGTACGACATCACGCCCGGCGTGCAGTTCTACGCGTTCGGCCACTACGGCCGCCGCGTGGGCGAGCCGCGCGGCTTCTACCGCTACGGCAGCAACACCGCCTACCCGAACAACCCGCTGATCGGCCTGGTCTATCCGGACGGCTTCCTGCCGCGCGAGCATGGCGACTCGATGGACACCTCGCTGGTCGCCGGCCTGCGCGGCACCTGGAACGGCTGGCGCTGGGACGTCAGCGGCAACTACGGCGGCAACCGCGTCTCCTACAGCACGCGCAACAGCACCAACTACGCGATGCTCAACGACTTCGGCAGCAGTCCGACCGGCTTCCACGACGGCATCCTCACCGCCAAGCAGCAGACCTTCGACATCGATATCTCGAAGGAGGTCGCGTTCGGCTGGCTGCCCAATCCGCTGACCCTGTCCTTCGGCACGCAGTACCTGCGGCAGAGCTACGACGTGGAGGCCGGCGACTTCGGCTCGTATTACGTGGGCACCTCCGGCGTGCGCGGCGGCGCCCAGGGCTTTGCCGGCTGGGGCCCGCAGGACGCGATCTCGGTGGCGCGCCACGACGTTGCCGAATACCTGCAGCTGGAAGGCAACCTCACCGACCGCTTCGGTTTCTCCGCGGCGTTGCGCCACGAGGACTATTCGGACTTCGGCACCACTACTTCCGCCGCCTTGTCCGGCCGCTTCGACTTCACCGATTCGTTCGCCCTGCGCGGCAGCGCCTCGACCGGTTTCCGCGCGCCGGGCCTGGGCCAGCAGCACTACTCGGAAACCACCTCGGCCGCCTACGGCACCGGCAATTCGCTGGGCCTGCCGCCGGGCATCTACCTGCGCGGCCTGGTGCCGGTGGACAACCCGCTGGCGCGGCTGCTGGGCAGCGAGCCGCTGAAGGCGGAGAAGTCGCGCAACTTCACCGCAGGCGCGGTGTGGAATCCCACCAACGCACTGAACCTGTCGCTCGACGTCTACCAGATCACCGTCACCAACCGCATCGCGCTGTCCAGTTCGCTCTCGCTGTCGACGCCTTCGGTGGTGGCCTATCTGGCTGCCAACGGCGTCACCAACCTGCAGTACAGCGGCCTGTCCTATTTCACCAACGCCGGCACCGTGCGCACCCAGGGCGCCGACGTGGTGGCCAGCTACCGCAGCGACTTCGGCGACAACGGCAGCCTGATGTCGACGCTCAGCTACGGCTACCACAAGAACAAGGTCACCGACGTCAAGCCGAACCCGGCCGTGCTCGATTCGCTGGGCGTGATCTTCCAGCGCCTCAACCGCAGCGCGATCAAGGGCCTGCTGGCCGACACCGCGCCGCGCAGCAAGCTGATCCTCAACGAGACCTACAGCCTCGGCAACTGGGCCTTCAACGGCACGCTGACCCGCTACGGCCGGATCACCTCGTACGGCTCGACCAGCTACCTCGACGACACCGTCTACCCGCACAAGTGGCTGCTCGACCTGGCGGCGAGCTACAACCACGACCGCTGGACGTTCACCGTAGGCAGCGACAACGTGCTCAACACCTACCCGAAGAAGGTGCCCGAAGACGACGACCAGAACGGCGCCTTCCCGTATTCCTCCAGTTCGCCGTTCGGCTTCCAGGGGGCGTACGTGTACGGCAAGGTGCAGTACCACTGGTAGGCAAACCCGGCGCGGCGAAGGTCCCGGCGCAGGCCGGGACCTTCGCCGACGGCCTGCGCCAGCCGCCGTTGCCGGCATGCCACAACACGGCATGCCACAACCGTCAGTTATGCAAGGCAAGCGTCTTTTCATTGGTGGCACGCAACCGCCTGTGACTATGCTCGAACCCCATCGTGGAGAGTGAACGAATGACCGAACAACACACGCTGCGCAGCGCTGCCGCGATCGCCGGCTGCACCACGGCGCGCAGCCGGGCGCGCTGGCGCCGCACCCTGCTGGCGCTGGCGCTGCTCCCCGCGCTTGGCGCCCTGGCCCACGCGCAGGACGCCGCGACATCGACGACCACGGCGTCGAAGACCGCCGCCATCGCCAGCGCCAATGCACTGGCCACCGAGGCCGGCTTCGAAGTGCTCGCGCGCGGCGGCAACGCGGTGGACGCGGCGATCGCGGTGGGCAGCACGCTGTCGGTGGTGCAGCCGGAAGCGTCCGGCATGGGCGGCGGCTTCCTCGCCGTGATCCATGACGCCGCCACCGGCAAGGACACCTTCATCGACGCGCGCGAGATGGCGCCGCAGGCGGTCAGCGAGAAGGATTACCTGAAGGCGGACGGCACGCCGAACCGCGATACCTCGCTGAACGGCCCGCTCGCCGCCGGCATCCCCGGGTTCCCCGCCGGCGTCGCCTACATGTCGGGCAAGTACGGCAAGTTGCCGCTGTCGGTGTCGCTGAGTCCGGCGATCCGGATCGCCGAGCAGGGCTTCCACCCCAGCGGTTCGCTGGTTCGTTCGATCGCCCGCAAGGCCGAGGTGCTGCGCCGTTACCCCGCCTCGTCGGGCAAGTTCATGCCCGGCGGCAAGGCGCCCGGCGAAGCGGACCTGTTCCGCGATCCGAACCAGGCGCGCACGCTGAAGGCACTGGCCGAAAGCGGCGCGGACGGTTTCTACAAGGGCGCCGTGGCGAAGGAACTGGTGAAGTCGGTGCGCGCCGCCGGCGGCACCTGGACACTCGTCGACCTGGCGAACTATCGCGCGAAGGAACGCCAGCCGATCGAATTGCAGTACGCCGGCTACAAGGTGATCACCGCGCCGCCGCCCTCCTCCGGCGGCGTGGCGATCGCCGAGATGCTCAACATCCTCGCCCCGCTCGACCTGAAGAGCATGGATGAAGCGCACCGCATCCATTACCTGGTCGAGGCGATGCGCCGCGCGTTCCGCGACCACAACGAATACCTCGGCGATCCCGACTTCGTGAAGATGCCGCTGGACATGCTGCTGTCGCCCTACTACGCGGACGGCCTGCGCCAGAGCATCCTGCCCGAGCAGGCGACCAAGTCGGCGTGGCTGCCGTCGGTGCATGCGAAGAGCCCCGGCATGCACACCACGCACTACTCGATCATCGACAAGGACGGCAACATGGTCTCGATGACCGCCACGGTGAACACCACCCTGGGTTCCAGCTTCGTGGCAGGCAAGACCGGCATCCTGCTCAACAACGAGATGGACGACTTCGCCCTGGTCTCGGGCCAGCCCAACGCGTTCGGCCTGATCGGCGGCAGCGCCAACGCGCCGGTCGGCGGCAAGCGCATGCTGTCGTCGATGTCGCCCAGCATCGTGGTCGGCAAGGACCGCCTCGCGGTGATCGGCTCGCCCGGCGGCTCCACCATCATCACCCAGGTGTTCGAGGCGATCCTCGCCTTCGTCGACGGCAAGGACGCGGGCCAGATCACCGCGCAGAAACGCATCCACCACCAGTTCCTGCCCGACCGCATCGACATCGAAAAGGGCAGCGACATCCCCGCCGACGTGCTGGCCAAGCTCAAGGCGATGGGCTACGAGATCAACGACACCGAGACCTGGGGCAACATGAACGTGGTGGTGTGGGACAAGACCAGCAACACCAAGACCGCCGCCAGCGACCCGCGCAATCCCAACGGCCTGGGCAAGGTCGAAACCGTCCATTGAGGCAGCCGGCCGCAAGGCCGGTTGCGACACCGCGAGCTGCTGGCGGTTGCCCAGCCAGGGTTCACGTGCCCGATCTTCCGCCTCCTTCCACTTCCCCCTGATCGACGGCGCCGCCGCCACCTGGAGTCCTCTTTCATGTCCACCCAAGGCGATGCGAAGCCTTCCGCGCAATGGCGTCCGCCGTACCTGCTGTACCTGGGCAACGCGGCCGATGACCTGGCCATCAAGACGGCCAGGGGCGTGGCCTACTGGCGCCCGGAATGGTGCGTGGGCCAGCTGCGCCATCCCGACTGCAAGCCCACGCTGGACCTGCCCGACATGAGCATGGCCGAGGCGAAGGACCTCGGCGCGAACACCATGCTGATCGGCACCGCGAACGCGGGCGGCACGATGGCGCCGGAGATCGTGGCCGCCGCCATCGAGGCGCTCGACACCGGCCTCAACGTGGTCGCCGGCCTGCACCACAAGCTGCGCGAGAACCCCGACATCGTGGCCGCGGCGCAGCGCAACGGCCGGGTGCTGTTCGACGCCCGCGATCCCGCGCCCGGCATCCCGGTCGGCAACGGCCGGCCGCGGGCGGGCCGGCGCCTGCTGACCGTGGGCACGGACTGCTCGGTGGGCAAGATGTACACCACGCTGGCGCTGGAACGCGCGATGCGCCAGCGCGGCCTGCTGGCGGACTTCCGCGCCACCGGCCAGACCGGCATCTTCGTCGCCGGCGCCGGTGTGCCGATCGATGCGGTGGTCGCGGACTTCATCTCCGGGGGCGCGGAGTGGATCTCGCCGGCGCGCCACGATGGCGGCTGGGACCTCATCGAAGGCCAGGGCTCGCTGTTCCATCCCTCCTACGCGGGCGTGTCGCTGGGCCTGCTGCACGGCTCGCAGCCCGACGCCCTGGTGCTGTGCCACGAACCCACCCGGCGCCACATGCGCGGCCTGCCCGACTACCCGCTGCCCGAGCTGAAGCCGTGCCTGGAGGCGAACCTGGTCGCCGCGCGCCTCACCAATCCGGCGGTGAAGCCGGTGGGCGTCGCGCTGAATACCTCCGGCATGGCGGCAGGCGAAGCCGCCGACGCCTGCAAGCGCATCAGCGACCTGCTCCAGCTGCCCTGCCAGGACCCGGTGACCATGGGTGTCGAAGCGATCGTGGACCAGCTGCTCGCATGCTTCGCGAACTGACCATCAGCGAGCGCAGCTTCCCGCTGGTGGCGCCCTTCCGCATCGCGCGCGGCGTGAAGTACGCCGCCGACGTGGTCACGGTGGAGCTGCACCAGGCGGGACGGACCGGACGCGGCGAATCGGTGCCGTATGCGCGCTACGGCGAATCGATGGCCTCGGTGCTCGACGAGATCGAGTCGCTGCGGGCCGAGCTGGCCGCCGGCATGGGCCGCGACGAACTGCAGCTGCGGCTGCCGCCCGGCGCGGCACGCAACGCGCTGGACGCGGCGATGTGGGACCTCGATTCGCAACTGAGCTCGGTGCCGGTGTGGGTGCAGCTGGGACGGCCGCCACGCGCCACCCTGCGCAGCGCGATCACCCTCAGCATCGACACGCCCGCGCGCATGGGCGAGGCGGCCGCGCGCATCGCCGACGCCGGGCTGATCAAGATCAAGGTGGACGCCGACGACCCGGCCGCGCGGATCGAGGCCGTGCGGCAGGCCGCGCCCCGCGCGCACCTCATCGTCGATCCCAACGAAAGCTGGACCATCGACATCCTGCGCGACCTGCAGCCGCTGCTGGAACGCACCGGCGTGGAACTGCTGGAACAGCCGCTGCCCGCCGATGCGGACGAGGCCCTGCTGGGTTTCCACAGCCGCATCCCGATCTGCGCCGACGAAGCCTGCCACGTCACCGCCGACCTGCCGCGACTGCGCGGCCGCTACCAGGCGGTCAACATCAAGCTGGACAAGACCGGCGGACTCACCGAGGCTTGGCGACTGCTGCGCGCCGCGCGTGCCGACGGATTCAAGATCATGGTGGGTTGCATGGTGTGTTCGTCGCTGGGCATCACCCCGGCACTGGAAATCGCCCGCGAGGCGGAGTTCATCGACCTGGATGGCCCGCTCTGGCTGCAGGACGACTACGCCGATGGCGTGAGCCTGCACGACGGTTTCCTGCTGCCGCCCGCGCCCGCGTTCTGGGGCGGCTGACGATGCCGCGGCCGGGACCGGGGAGCACGCCATGCTGAACCTCGACGCGATCCAGAGCCTGGCCTGCGGCGGCCTGTTCCTGCTGGTCGGCTATGCGATCCGCAAGCGCGTGCCGCTGCTGGCGCGCTTCAGCATCCCGGCGCCGGTGATCGGCGGCCTGCTGGTGGCGCTGGCCCTGCTGGCCTGCCGCCAGTGGGAGGTGACCCCGGTGCGCTTCGACACCACCTTCAAGCAGCCGCTGATGATCGCGTTCTTCACCGCGATCGGCTTCAACGCCAGCACGTCCCTGCTCAGGATCGGCGGGCGCCAGCTGCTGCTGTTCCTGGGCCTGGCCAGCGGCCTGGCGGTAGTGCAGAACCTGGTCGGCATCGGCCTGGCGACCGCCTTCGGCCTGCCGCCGCTGTTCGGCGTGATCACCGGCTCGGTGACGCTCACCGGCGGCCCGGCCACCGGCATGGCGTTTGCCCCGGTATTCGCCGAGGCCGGCGTCCATGGCGCGGCCAGCGTGGCGCTGGCCAATGCCATGGCCGGCATCGTGCTGGGTTCGGTGATCGGCGCGCCGGTGGCGACGATGCTGATCGAGCGGCTGAAACTGCGCACGCCGACCGGCTCGCCTCGCGCGGCCAGCGCAGTCGCCGTGACGCTGGCCGACGAGCCTCCCGCCAGCGCGCCGCGGGTCGAGGAGGCCGCCTATTCGGGGCTGCGCAACTTCGTCTGGCTGCTGCTCGCGATGGGACTGGGCGCATGGATCAGCGGCGGCCTGGGCCAGCTCGGGCTGACCCTGCCGGCCTACATCGGCGCCATGCTGGTCGGCGCGCTGATCCGCAACATCGACGACCGCCACGGCTGGTTCGGCCTGTCGATGCCGACCATCGACGTCATCGGCAACACCTGCCTGTCGCTGTTCCTGGTGATGGCGCTGATGGACCTGCACCTGTGGGAACTCAGCGGGCTGGCGCTGCCGCTGCTGGTCAACCTCGGCGTGCAGTCGCTGATCGTGGTGGCGTTCTGCTGCTGGCCGCTGCTGCAACTGATGGGGCGCGACTACGACGCGGCGGTGATGGCCAGCGGCTTCATCGGCTTCATGCTGGGCACCACCGCCAACGCGATGGCGGTGATGAGTTCGCTGACCGAGCGTTACGGCCCGGCGACGCGCGCCTTCCTGGTCGCGCCGATCGTGGGCGCGTTCCTGATCGACTTCACCAACGCCCTGGTCATCACCGGTTTCATCAACGGCTGGAAATGACCGGCCACAAAAAAGGGCGGCTTGCGCCGCCCTTTCCTCATGCCTGCCGCAGGCTCAACTCACCAGTCGCAGCGTGAACGGATAACGGTACGCCGTGCCTTCGTTGGCCTTGATCGTGCCGATGATCACCAGCACCAGCCAGGCCACGAACACCACGGCCAGCACCAGGAAACCGATCAGGATGAAGCACAGGATCCAGCCCACGATGGCGGCGATCGCCACGGTGATGTTGAAGTTCAGCGCTTCCTTGCCCTGATCGTTGACGAACGGCATGGTGTCCTTCTTGATCAGCCAGATCACCAGCGGCCCGACGATGCTGCCGAACGGGATGATCAGGCCGATCAGCGCGGACAGGTGCGAGAACATCGCCCACTGGCGCTCGTCGGCGGAAGGGGCACCGGCCATCGGCGGTTCGCTCGGCGGGGGCGGAATCACGGATTCGGGTGGAACGCTCATGCGCATCTCCTTCTACGTCAAAAGGTCGCCGGCCGCTTGCCGGTTGCACCGATGCTAGCAAGGCTGGAGCTGCTTTGCCGCAGGAATCTGCGAAAGACAGGCAGAGCGACCCCACCCCAGCCCTCCCCTGCATGCAGGGGAGGGGAGACAAGCGGCGCTTTGCTCCCCCACTGCGTGCAGGAGAGGAAGACGAGCCGCGCTCTGCTCCTCCCCACTGCGTGCAGGAGAGGAAGGCGAGCCGCGCTCTGCTCCTCCCCCTGCGTGCAGGGGGAGGTCGGGAGGGGGTTGCCCGAGGTGGCGAAAAAGCAACGATCAAGTGCAACCCCACCCCAGCCCTCCCCTGCACGCAGGGGAGGGGGACAAGCGGAGGGAGACGAGCGGCGTTGCGTGCAGGCGGTGGCTACTCGCCGGCGACGGTCATGCGGTCGAGCAGGATCGAGCCGGTGAGCAGGTGCGAGCGGATGTCCACGTCGCTGCCCACGGCCACGATGCCGTTGAACATGTCGCGCAGGTTGGCGGCAATCGTGATGCCTTCCACCGGATAGGCGATCACGCCGTTTTCGACCCAGAAGCCCGAGGCGCCCCGCGAATAGTCACCGGTGACGGTGGACACGCCCTGCCCCATCACCTCGGTCAGCAGCAGGCCGGTGCCCAGTCGCGCCAGCATGCCGTCGAAATCGGATCGCTCGCCGTCGGCCGCGCCCGCGTCCACCACCAGGTTGTGGATGCCGCCCGCGTTGCCGGTCGAGGACAGGCCCAGCTTGCGCGCCGAATAGCTGCTCAGCATGTAGCGCGCCAGTACGCCCCTTTCCACCAGCGCGCTGTCGACGGTGGCCACGCCCTCGGCGTCGAAGTTGGCCGAACCCTGGCCGCGCGCAAGATGCGGCCGCTCGTTGATGTCGAGCCATGCCGGCATCACCGGCCTGCCGACATGGTCGAGCAGGAAACTGGCCTGCCGATACAGCGCGCCGCCGCTGACCGCATTCAGCAGATGGCCGATCAGTCCGCGCGCCAGCTCCGGCACGAACAGCACCGGGCATTGCCGCGTCGACAGGCTGCGCGCACCCAGCCGCGCCAGGGTGCGTTCGGCCGCCTGGTCGCCCAGCGCCTGCGCAGTCATGAAATCGCCGGCGGCACGCACGCTGTCGTACCAGTAATCGCGCTGCATGCCGTCGTCGTCACCGGCGATCAGCGCCAGCGACAGCGAATGCCGGGTGCCGCGCTCGCGCCCCACGAAGCCGTGCGAATTCGCATACACCGACAAGCCCTCGCCAGCCTGCACGCTGGCGCCGTCGGAATTGCTGATGCCCGGGTGGGCGCGGCCGGCATCCTCGATCGCGATGCCCAGCTCGATCGCCTGCGCGGTGTCGATGCTCCACGGATGCCACAGGTCCAGGTCGGGGAACGAGGTGGCCATGCGCGCCACATCGGCCAGCCCCGCGGCGGGATCTTCCTCGGTGTAGCGGGCGATCGCGCAGGCCTGGTCGAGCGTGGCCTGGATCGAATCGGGGTTGAGGTCGGCGGTGCTGGCCGAACCCTTGCGCTGGCCGAAATACACGGTCAGCCCGAAGCCGCGGTCACGGGTGTGCTCGACCGTCTCCACCTCGCCCAGCCGCACGTTCACGTTGAGCCCGCTGCTGATGCTGGCCGCCACCTCGGCCTGGCTGGCGCCCGCGGCGCGCGCCCGGCGGATCACGTCAGCGGCAAGATCGGCCAGTCGCTCCATGTCCTGTTCACTGCGATCCGGCGTCTGGCTGAGGGCAACTTCGCTCACGTTGGGCATTCCTGGGGATTAGGCGGGTAGAATAAGCGGTTCGCGACCGCCGGCTCCCGAATTGGGGGCGCGAGCGCGGATTGAAAGAGCTGCGGAGCACGTCCATGCAACCTGCCGCCGGCATTTATCGTCACTACAAGGGTCAGCGCTACCGCGTGCTGGGCACCGCGCAGCACAGCGAAACGATGGAGCCGCTGGTGGTCTACCAGGCGCTCTACGGTGACTTCGGCCTGTGGGTGCGCCCGGCGACGATGTTCTGCGAAACCGTCGAACTGGATGGCGAACCCCTGCCCCGCTTCGCGCTGGAGCAGGCCGAGGCCACGCCGGCGGACGACCACACCGCAAGCGTGGCGGACCGCGAAGACCCGCAGCGCTGATCCACCCCATCCTGGAATGACACCGTGAGCCCGAGCCGCAGCCGCAACCAGTACGAACTCGAAGAAGAAGCGGACTACGGCCCCAGCCGCACCCAGCAGCGCCGCGATGCGCTGGCGGTGCTGGCACTGGCCCAGCAGCTGGTCGACCTGCCGCCCAGCCGCCTGGCCAAGCTGCCCCTGCCCGACGACGTGCGCCACGAGATCGACGTCACCCGCCGCATCAGCTCGCACGGCGCGAAGAAGCGCCAGCTCGCCTTCCTGGCCAAGGTGATGCGCCGCTACGACGACGACGACTTCGCCGCGGTGCGCGCCGAGCTCGGCGAGAACCGCGAGAAGCAGCGCCAGGAAACCGCCGCGATGCATCGGCTGGAGTCCATGCGCGATCGACTGATCGCCGAGGATGAAGCCGCATTGTCCGAACTGATCGCCGAGCATCCGCAGGTGGATCGCCAGCATCTGCGGTCGCTGGTGCGGCAGGCACGGGTGGAGAAGGACACGCCGAACAAGCCGCCGAAGGCGTACCGGGAGATCTTTCAGCTGTTGAAGGATCTGGCGCAGACGGATACATCCGACGACACCGCTGCGTGAAAATACTCTGCGCAGTGGGGCTCTGCCTGCTCTGCGCAGCGTGCGCAACCGTACCGCCTGCCGCTGAGCAGGACATCTGCAAACACCTCTACACGTACGCCGCATCGTTACCTATTGGTTCGACGCATACGATAAGACTGGGCACGAAGGGAGCGTTCCCGCTCGACTTCCAGATGAATTGCCACCATGACACCGACGACGAGGCGGACCACGCGTTCTGTGGCTGGCTGCTTGCCAATACCTCCCGGGAATTCATGGCGATCAACATCAACGACGCCAGCAGTTGCCTGCAGCAACAGAAGATCGTCGGTTCCACCAGTGGAAGCGACATCGAGCGCTGGTCCGGCACCATGATCATCGACAGCCCCGAAGCCGCACCCGACACGAAGATCGTCTTCAGCTATCTGCAGCAACCCGACTTCCAGAAAGAAGACTTCATCCAGTTCGAAGTCACGCGGCGTCCGGCCAAGTCGCAGCGTTAGCCGATGCGCGCGCGACCGCGCGGCCGTGACCTCGGCATATTGAGTCAGGGCCCTGTGTAGCCTGAGAACGTGGCCCACGGCGAAGGCCACCCAACCCATGCTCGGGCGAAGGCCGGAAGAGCTTTAAAACAGCGAAGCCGGTCATCGCACTTGCTGTTGCGCCTGACGCTTTGCCTGTCCCTGTGCATCAGAGCAAAAGCTTTCGTCTGCCTACGGCAGCCGAGCCACCTTTCTCTGTGTGGCCAGAGAAACGTGGCCCAAAGAGAGGCCACCCCGCTTCCGCGCCTCGCAGGCATCCTGCCTGCGAGGTTCGCGTGCGGGTTACGGGGTTTGTCGACAGGGCTTCCTGCCCTGACGCCAAACTGACCGGCATCCATGCCGGTCACCCTGCGGGCTGATCCTCCACCCGCCCGCCGCTGCAGAGGGGCCCCGGGTAAAGCAGCGGGCCATCGTGGCCCGCACTCGATGATGAAGCCTAAAGGCAACAGCCAGAGCGGAGCCGAAGCATCTGCGCGCAGATATGACCTCCTTGCTGAGGGCAGTCCCGATAAACGGTGACCACGCCGCAGTGCGGGCTATCGCAAGGTCACCGTGTATTGCTCCGGCGATCGACCACGTAACAATCTCGGGCAGTGGGACCTGCATCCGGTCGCGCCGCCCAAGTCGGCCAGGGGATTCCAGTTCTATGCCGCCAAGGATCGCGAGATGGCTGCGGCGGCCGACTTCGGCCTGATGATCTGGGACGGCAAGAGTCCCGGCACCGTGTTGAATGCGTTGCGTCTGATACGCGCCGGCAAGGCCGTCGTACTGATCCACGGCTCTGCCGCATCGTTCACCCTGAAATCAACGCAAGACTGGGATGCATTCCTCGCCGGCTGCAGCGACGAGTTGCGCACCGAACTGCACGATCGCGCTACTCCCGAAGAATGGCAGCCAGGCCCTGCCAACCCACAGCAAAGCCTGTTCACCGCAGAATCCATTGCTTCGCGCGTGGAAGAGCAGGCTGCCGAATATTTAGTCGATGACCCGAAGACTTACCCGGCGGCAGCTGGCCAACCAAAGCAGCCCCACGATAACTGAACCTGACCCAGCTTCTCCCCCTGCGGGTCTGTCGTCCCCGCCTCACCGCCGCACAGGGCCCCGGTAGAGAATCGAGCCATCGTGTCCGCACTTTTCGTAAAAGCTAGAACAACGCCCGGTGTTGCTTACGAAATCAGTAACCAGAGCAGTACCATAGCCGCGCCAGAGCCGTGCCAGAGCCGTGCCAGAGCAATTAACCTCGTAACGTTCTAAAGGTTCGGCCTACTAGAGCAGGCTTCATGGGGAATCTTCGTGCCTGATTCGTACTTTAAATATCTTTCTGTCACTGGTGCTATCGCAGTGTTGTCCAATGGAACGCTTCGCTGGACAACATGCCCGAACTTCAATGACCCGTCTGACATGCAAATTGATCTAGGCGTCGACTTTGATCGTGATGAAATTGCGGCCCGCACCTTGGACTTGATGTGGCGTCGCTGTGAGGGCCATGCGCTGCCAGCAGAAAGCGCGATAGCGCAGATCCTTGATCACAATCGAGGCGCCTGGCTTGCCTTGGGGCGTCAAGCATTCGATGAACAGTTGCGACCCGGCATATATGCCTCTCTCGACAAAGTGCGGACCGCCACCAAGAAATTTTGTGACGAATTGCGCGGCCCATTAACAACGTCGAAAGTAATTTGTTTCAGTGCGCGCAAGGATAGCATCCTCATGTGGTCTCACTATGCCGAGGCTCATTCTGGACTTGTTCTTGAATTCCGCGACGTGCTGGGCATGGACAGCCCATACAAAATGGCCAAACCCATTATCTACAGCGCTCGCGCGCCTCAATTCGCAGACGCCATTGAACTTTCTTGCCTACTCGCTGGCGAATCAAAAATAGACAAGGTGATATTTGATCGCATGGTCTACACAAAAGCAGCGGAATGGAGCTATGAGGAAGAGTGGCGCCTGCAATCCGGCCAAGGACGAGAGCCCGGCAAACCTTACGAGGATGTCCCGTTTGGTGTGGAAGAGCTGCACGCAGTTTATTTTGGCTGCAAAGCGACTCAGGCCACGAAAAATCTTTTGCAGCCACTCATTCGTCACGCCTATCCGAACGCTGAAATATGGCATGTGAGACGTGAAACTCATACATATGAGCTGGCATTTGATCAAATGCGAGTTGACGAGTTAGTATGAAATCGGGACCTGTTGAGTAATCAGCTATTCCAGTTAAGCCTGTTTGCCGCGCCAATTCTTGGCCAACGGATAAGCGCAATCCTGCATACCTGCAAGTATCTACCTCACAAACTTGGAATTCGCTTCTATTCCGTAGAAGGCATCCGAAACAGCAAAAAAGTGATGCTTCAAGCCCGATTCGGAGGTTTGGCTTCACGGCTTTCAGCTCTCGCAACCGCGCAGCGGTTGCGCACCGAGTGCGGGCCGGGATGGCCCACTGCTCTACCCGGGGCCCCTCTGCAGCGGCGAGGCGGGGACGACAGGCCGCGTAGCGGGCGTTGCCAAGGATGGCAACGCCTTTTCGCGCGGGCAGGAGCCCGCTCGAAAAGCCCGGCCCCGACTCGCGGACTTTCCGGGCAGGAGGCCCGGAAAGCGCGGAAGCGGGGTGGCCTCTCTTTGGGCCACGTTTCTCTGGCCACACAGAGAAAGGTGGCTCGGCTGCCGTAGGCAGACGAAAGCTTTTCGCGTTGAAAGCTGTTGCTCGTGAACAACTGACAAGCGAAGGACAAAAGCCCCTCACCCCAACCCTCTCCCCCGGCTTCGCCGCGGGAGAGGGAGCAGACCGTTACGACGCAGTCCCACCCACCGTCATCGAATCAATCTTCAGCGTCGGCTGCCCCACGCCCACCGGCACACTCTGCCCGTCCTTGCCGCACACGCCCACGCCTTCATCGAGTGCCAGATCGTTGCCGATCATCGACACCCGGTTGAGCACGTCCGGCCCGGAACCGATCAGCGTCGCGCCCTTCACCGGACGGGTGATGCGGCCGTCCTCGATCAGGTACGCCTCGGAGGCGGAGAAGGTGAACTTGCCGTTGGTGATGTCGACCTGGCCGCCGCCGAAGTTCGGCGCGTACAGGCCCTTCTTCACCGAGCGGATGATTTCCTGCGGATCGTGCTGGCCGGCCAGCATGTAGGTGTTGGTCATCCGCGGCATCGGCAGCGCGGTGAAGGATTCGCGGCGACCGTTGCCGGTGGGCGCCATGCCCATCAGGCGCGCGTTGAGCTTGTCCTGCATATAGCCTTTTAGAATGCCATCCTCGATCAGGGTGGTGCACTCGGTAGGCGTGCCTTCGTCGTCGATGCTCAGCGAGCCGCGGCGGCCAGCCAGGGTGCCGTCGTCGACGATGGTGACGCCTTTCGCCGCCACGCGCTGGCCGATGCGGCCGGAGAACGCGGAGCTGCCCTTGCGGTTGAAGTCGCCTTCCAGGCCGTGGCCGATCGCCTCGTGCAGCAGCACGCCGGGCCAGCCGGGGCCGAGCACCACGGTCATCTGGCCGGCGGGTGCGTCGACGGAGTCGAGGTTGACCAGCGCCTGGCGCACCGCTTCGTCGGCGAAGGCCAGCGCGCGGCCGTTCTCGATCAGTTCGCGGTAGCCGTAGCGGCCGCCGCCGCCGGAATAGCCCTGCTCGCGGCGGCCGTTCGCTTCGGCGATGACCTGCACGTTGATGCGCACCAGCGGGCGCACGTCGGCAGCCAGGGTACCGTCGGAGGCGGCGATCAGGATGGTGTCCATGGTCGCGGCGAGGCTGACGATGACCTGCTTGATGCGCGGATCGCGCGAGCGGGCATACGCGTCGACTTCGCGCAGCAGGGCGATCTTGTCGGGGTTGGGCAGGCTCTCGACCGGGTCGATCGCGGGATACAGCGCGCGCGCGTTGTGCAGCGCCAGCGGCTTGCCGGCGCCGTTGCCGTCGTGGGCGATCGCGCGGGCAGCCCGGGAGGCTTCCAGCAGCTGCGGCAGCACGATTTCGTCGGAATAGGCGAAGCCGGTCTTTTCCCCGGACATCGCGCGCACGCCCACGCCCTGCTCGATCGAGTGGCTGCCGTCCTTGACGATGCCCTCTTCCAGCGTCCACGACTCGCTGCGCGAATGCTGGAAGTACAAGTCGGCGGCGTCGATGGACGGGCCCATCAGCTGGGCGAACACGCGGTCGAGGTCGCCGGTGGCGATGCCGCCGGGGGACAACAGCTTGCTTTCGGCGAGGGCGATCAATGAATCCATGGGATGCGGTCGGTCTGCGGTAATTCTGGAACTATCCCACATGGGGCTGCGGCGCCGCGCTTTAAAGCCTGCGCCGCCGTCTTCCACTACCATGCGGCAACGCCAGTCGGCCCATCAGTGAAGGATCACCCGTGAGCGAACATTCCAAGCGTGAGGCGGCCCGCGAGGCCATCGAGCGGGCCGTGCAACCGGTGGCCGAGACCCGCGAGCTGCTGCACCGCGACGGCGAGCTGAAGCCGGGGCTGGGCAAGATCAGCGGCGTGATCGCCTTGTCGCTGGGCTTCCTGTGCCTGCTGGCGGTGGTGGCGTTCCATTTTCCGCAGTACCTGACCACGCCGGACCTGCGCCACAAGTATTCGGTGGACGTGCTGCGCCAGGTGCTGCTGGTGGGGCTGCTGGTGGCCGGCGGGATGTCGCTGGGCAACGTGATCCTGGGGCGCCAGCGCAACCTCAACATCATGGCCTTCGTGCTGGTGATCGCGGCGGTGGCGCTGGGCGGTTCGCGGGTGCCGGTGGGCGAGTTTCCCGACCACACGCCGTACATCGGGCTGGACTGGTTCATCCTGGATCTGCTGGGCTCGACGCTGATCTTCGTGGTGATCGAGAAGCTGTTCCCGCTGTACAAGGGCCAGGCGATTTTCCGCAAGGAGTGGCAGACCGACCTGAAGCATTTCGCGGTGAACCATTTCATCGTGGGGCTGGCGCTGCTGACGGTGAACTTCCTGCTGCACCACCTGTTTGGCTGGCTGGTCAGCAGCCACTTCCAGCAGGCCGTGCGCGACATCCCGTTCGTGCCGCAGCTGCTGCTGTGCGTGCTGGTGGCCGACCTGGCGCAATACTGGACGCACCGCGCGTATCACGAGGTGCCGTTCCTGTGGCGCTTCCACGCGGTGCACCACAGCGTGAAGACGATGGACTGGCTGGCCGGCTCGCGCCAGCACATGCTGGAGCTGATCTTCACCCGCGTGTGCGTGCTGGCACCGCTGTACATCCTCGGTTTTTCCGAGGCGGCGATGAACGGCTACATCCTGATCGTGGGTTTCCAGGCGGTGTTCAACCACGCCAACGTGCACCTGCCGTGGGGCCCGCTGAAGTACCTGCTGGTGACGCCGGATTTCCACCACTGGCACCACGCCTCGGACGACGAGGCGATCGACAGGAATTACGCCGCGCATTACGCGTTCCTGGACTACCTGTTCGGCACCGCGGTGAAGTCGAAGAACAAGTTCCCTGAGCGCTACGGCGTGGTTGGCGACTACATGCCGGATGGCTTCGTGAAGCAGCAGCTGTTTCCGTTCCGGGGCAAGCAGGCCGACGACAATCCGGCGGCCTGAAACGTGCCCGCCGCTTCAGTGCTGCACGGATGAAGAAGCCGCCGGCGCCGCGACGCTGCCAGCGGCGGCGGGCGGCAGCAGGATCTGCGGTGTGGTCGGCGGCGTGACCGCACTGCCCGCTGCCGCCGGCTGGCCGGCCGGCGCGTTGAGCAGGGGGGCGGACGGCGGCGGTGCGGCGCCGTGCTTCTCGACCAGGGTGATCACCGGCTCGTCCCAGCTGCCGGTGATCTTGTAGCGGGCGCTGGCGGCCTGGTTCAGGCCCTTGCCCAGCAGGCCCTGCACCGCGAAGCCCGCGGCTGCGCCGATCGGGCCGCCCACCACCGCGCCGACCAGCGGCAGGCTGTTGCCGACATGCGGCACCACCAGCATTTGCTGGTCGTAGTCCTTGCTGCGCAGGCCGGTGCGACCGGTCACGCTGATGTTCGCGGCCGGCCCTTCGATGCGCAGGTTGCTGGTGGTCGCGTTGCCGTCGGCGAGCCTGAAGTCGCCGCTGATCGAGTCGAACGCGAGCCCCTTGCCGAACACGTCACCGAAATCCAGGGTGAGCCGCCGCGGCAGCTCGGCCAGCGAAACCAGCCCCAGCAACCGGCCCACGCCGGGCGAGGCGGCTTCGGGAATGCGGCCGTCGTTGACCTGGATGCTGAGCGTGCCGTCCATGGTGGCCAGCGACAGTCCGCTGGGCGAACCCGGCCAGCTCGCGTCGAGCTGGTCACGGGTCTTGCCGCCATTGACCAGTCCGTCGAACCCCAGCGCGGCCAGCATGTTGCCCAGGTCCTCGGCGGCGAAGTTGATCCGCATGTGGGTGTGGCTGGAGCTGGCATTGCCGTTCCAGTCGCCGCTGCCGTTGATCTGCACCCGGCTGGACAGCGCGCGCAGTTGCTCGATGTGCATGCCCTCGGCGGTGGGCCAGGATTCCAGCCGCGCCTCGCCGAGCTTCGCGTCGCCCAGGCGCAGGTCGCCCACCCAGAGGTGGAACGGCGGCAGCGCGGCGGGATTGACCCCGGTATTGGCCGGGTCGGGCGGCACCGCCGCGGGCGCGGCCGGCGCCGCGGCCGGCGTTGCCGCCACCGTCTGGCCGGCGGCCTTGTGCTTGCCGGCGGTGGTCTGCGGCGCGGCGCTCTTGGGCCAGTACATGCGGGTCAGTCGCGCGGTGACGCCGCGCTTGTCCAGCTCGCGCGTGGGCACGCTGTAGTTGCCGGCCATCGCCGGGCCGTCCACGTCCACGCTGAGCAGGTCGGGCTGCGGTTTCGCCTGCAGCTTCAACGGTCCCAGCCGGCTGTCGAACCACTCGGCCTGGTCGGTGCTGATGTCGAGGCTTTCCAGCCCGGGACCGCCGCTGCCGCTGCCTGCCGCCACGTGCTGCACCCAGCCGGTGACGTCGAGCTGGCTGGCGTGGCCGCGAATGCGCAGGTCGCGATCGGGCAGCGTGGTGGGCATCTGCGTGCCCAGCGACAGGGTGCCGGCCAGCGGATGCTGGTCGCCGTCGGCCAGGCGCAGGTAACCGCGCAAGGTGTCGCCCAGGCCGAAGCGCAGCTCGCTGCCAGCGATCGGCAGGTTCAGCGTCAGGTGCAGCGGCAGGTCGTCCGCGGCGGGCTTGTGCAGTGGGGCGGGCAGGTTCAGCGCGATGCCCTGCAGCGGCGAATCGACGCTAAGGGTCTGGCTCAGCGCGTCGCTGCCGGCGACATGGACGATGCTGAAGCCGATGTCGAACGGGCCGCGCCCGTCGGACAGCTTGCCCAGCCAGTCCAGCGTCGGGTAGTCCGCCAGCAGCTCATCGACGCGATAGTTGCCCTGCAACTGCGCCGACAGCACCGTGGCCGGATCGCTGTTGGCGCCGGCGATGGCCAGCTGCAGTTTCGATGGCTGGCCGCGGAAGCCGGCGTCCAGCGGACCGGCCTGCATGCCGTGCAGGTCGAATTTCAGCGGGCCGTTGAGCTTGTCCAGCTGCAGCTTCCACTCCGGCGCGCTGAGGTCGGCGTCCTTCAGCCGGGCCAGTCCGTCCAGCTGCGGCGTGGCACCCTCGCCGCTTTTCAGCGGCAGCACCAGGTGGAAGCCGAAGCTGCCGCTGCCGCCCAGTTTCAGCTTGGCCAGCGTGTCGGCTTCGCGGCTGCCGATCGGGCTCTTGCGCACGAACTCCATCAGGCTGGCGCCGCTGCCACTGCCCTGCACGTTGAGGTCGAGCAGCGGGTCGCCGAAATCCGGGATCAGCGCCACCGCGCGCTCGGCCTTGACGCCCAGCGCATGGCCGCCACTGGCCTCGACCAGCATGCCGCCGTTGACGAAGCTGGCCACCGCGTCGATGCCTTCGGCATGCGGCCAGTCCTTGCCGTAGTCGAGGGTCAGGTCGCTGATCACCGCACGCGCCTCGAAGCGCCCTTCGTTGTGGCGGAACGGCCAGTCGTGCAGGTCGCCGTGCACCAGCACCTGCGCCTCGTCCAGCTGGCCCGACTGCAAGCCGCGATCGAGCCACTCGACGGTGCCGGGCGACATCGACAACGGCCAGAACTGCCTGGCGGCGGTGACGTCGGCGTGGTCCAGGCTGGCGTAGAGATCCACGAACGGTGCGCCGCCCCCGGTCGGCAAGACCAGCTCGCCACGGGCCTGCCCGGCGTAACCGGCGCCGGCGAAATCCAGCGCGTCGATGCCGATGTGCGACTGGCCATCCTGCGACCAGAACGCCAGCGTGCCGCCCAGCGAGGACAGCACGAACGGCTGATGGAAGGCCTGCGGCAGATTCAGCGTGGCGGGCTGGCTCGGCAGGGTCAGCGACAGCGCTTCGGCGTCGCCCCGCAATTGGCCGTCCAGACGGCTGATTCCCGGCAGCTTGCCGACCGCCTCGATGCCCACCTCGGCAAAGGAGAGATCAAGCGCGCGCAGGCCGGCGCTGCGACTCCACTGCAGGCGCAGCCGATCCACCACGCCATGCGGCTGGCCCTTGCCCAGCCACTGCGACAGCGCCGGCGCCAGCCCGGGCTTCAGCGCCAGCCAGGGCAGCAGCGGCGCCAGCTGCAACTTGCGCGTGACCGCGTTCACCGCGAATCCGGCGCTGCCCGGCTGGTGCAGGCTCAGCGCCAGCGCGCTGCCATCGTCGCCGGCCCAGCGCAATTCGTAGCCATCGGCGGTCTGGTTCACGCCGGCCAGCCCGTGCAGGGCGCTGACGCCAGCCTGGCCGCCGCCGGGCGCGCTGACGGCCAGCGTGTCCAGGTCGAAGCGGACCAGGCTGCGGGTGAGCTGCCCCTGCCGCCAGTCCATCCAGGCGCCCAGCCTGCCGTGGCCCTGCTGCACCGCGTAGCCGCCCATGTCGATGCCGTCCAGCAGGGGCTTCAGTTCGGCGCCGTCGACGCTGACCCAGACCTGGCCGGCGCTGCCATCCTCGCGGAAGCGGCCGGCGCTGTGCACGGCGGCGTCGACGCCCTCGCGCCGCAGCACGCCGCCAAAACGCAGCTGCTGGCCCTGGTGACTCAGCCGCAGCCGCTTCGACAGCAGCGTGTAGTGCTTGTCCAGCACCGCGTCGGTGACCGACACGCGCAGGTCCTCCAGCCACAGGTCGGCCGACATCCGGCCCAGCGACAGCGGCTGGCGCTGGTCGCCACCGGCCACGCCGATGCCGTTGACATGCCAGCCATCGGCCTGGCGCTGCAGGTCCAGCTGCAGGCCGCGCACGTGCAGGTTGATCAGGTGCCGCGACGGCAACAGCCAGCCGCCGAAATCGAATTTCAGTTCGGACTCGGGCAGCTGCAGCACGGCGCCGGCCTGGCCCGCCGCCGCACCGATCTTCATCCCGTGCAGCAGGAATTCGGGGCCCGATGGCGTCCAGCGGCCTTCCATCGAGTCGAAGCTCACCGGCCGCTGCAGTCGCGCACTCATTTGCGCCGCCACCCACTCCGGGTGCCGCGCCAGCAGCGGCAGCAACAGCTGCGCCAGCGCCGCCACCACGGCCAGCAGGATCAGCGCGATCCCGACCACCCAGCCCGACGCGCGGGCGCAGCGATGCAGCCGTCGCTGCCACGACACGTTCACGCGCGGCAACCCCGGCCGGGGGCGCCGCCGCGGGATTTACAGCAAGACGACATCAAACTGTTCCTGCGAGTAATGCTCTTCGGCCTGGAAGCGTATGCTTTTGGAGATGAACTCTTCCAGTTCGGCCACCGCGCTGGATTCCTCCTCGAGGATCCGGTTGACCACCGCGGGGCTGGCCATCACCAGCAGTTGCTGCGCGTTGAACTGGCGCACCGCGCGGGTGATCTCGCGGAAGATCTCGTAGGTCACCGTCTCGGCGGTCTTCAGCAGGCCGCGGCCATTGCAGGCCGGGCACGGTTCGCACAACTGGCGCGCCAGGCTTTCGGTGGTGCGCTTGCGGGTCATCTCGACCAGGCCCAGCGCCGACATCGGGTACACCGTGGTCTTGGCGTGGTCGCGCGCCAGCCCCTTGCCCAGCATGCGCAGCACCTGGCGCTTGTGTTCCTCGTCGACCATGTCGATGAAGTCGATGATGATGATGCCGCCCAGGTTGCGCAGGCGCAGTTGCCGCGAGGCGGCCTGCGCCGCTTCCAGGTTGGTGCGGTAGACGGTTTCCTCGAGGTTGCGGGTGCCGAGGTAGGCGCCGGTGTTGACGTCGATCGTGGTCATCGCCTCGGTCTGGTCGACGATCAGGTAGCCGCCGGATTTCAGCGGCACCTCCTTCTTCAGCGCGCGCTGCATCTCGTCCTCGACGCCGTACAGGTCGAAGATCGGCCGCTCGCCGTCATAGTGTTCGATGCGGTCGTCCAGGCTGGGCATGAACTTGTGCACGAACTTCACCACGTTGTCGAAGGTGAGCCGCGAATCCACCCGCACCTTCTCGATGTCGTCGTTGAGCATATCGCGCAGGCTGCGCAGCGGCAGCGACAACTCCTCGTAGACACGCTCGCACATCTTCGCCTTGGCGATGTTCTCCTGCACCACGCGCCAGACCTTGCCCAGGTAGGTCACGTCGAAGGCCAGCGATTCGGCGCTCTGCCCTTCGGCATTGGTGCGCACGATGTAGCCCAGCCGGCTCGTGCCGGGCGTATCGTCGCCGATCAGCGGATTGAGCACGTCGCGCAGGCGCTGGCGTTCGGTCTCGTCCTCGATCCGTGCGGAGATGCCCAGGGTGCGCGCATACGGCAGCAGCACCAGGTAGCGCGAGGGGATCGACAGGTGGGTCGACAGCCGGGCGCCCTTGCTGCTGATCGGGTCCTTGACCACCTGCACCACGATCTCCTGGCCTTCGTGCACCAGTTCGCTGATCGAGGGAACGTGGCCGTGGCCATTGCCTTCGCCGCCGTCGGCCGCGGCGGGCCGCACGATGTCCGAGGCATGCAGGAACGCCGCGCGCTCCAGCCCGATCTCCACGAACACCGCCTGCATGCCCGGCATCACCCGCTGCACGCGGCCCTTGTAGATATTGCCGACATAGCCCCGCTTCGATGCCCGTTCGACGTGCACTTCCTGCAACATGCCGTTCTCGACCACCCCGACCCGCGTCTCGCGCGGGGTCACGTTGATCAGGATTTCTTCGCTCACTGCATACTCCCCGGACAGAGCATCTTTATAGCGGTGCGGCCGCGGACTGTCGATGAACCACGCCATGGAATCCGCCCCGCCGGCGCGGATGACGCAAAATGGACACCCGCCCGTTCCCCGGAGCTGAACGCATGACGACACCTATTCTGCTGGCCTGGAGCGGCGGCAAGGACTGCCTGCTGGCGCTGCAGCGGTTTCGGGCGGACCCGCAATGGCAGCTGGTCGGGCTGCTGACCACGCTCAACCGCAACTACCAGCGGGTGGCCATGCACGGCACCCCGCGCGAGGTGCTGCTGGCGCAGGCCGATGCGCTGGGGCTGCCGGTGCTCGAGGTGACGCTGGACTGGCCCGGCAGCAACGAGGCCTACGAGCAGGCCCATGCGCAGGCGCTGGTCGAGGCGCGCATGCGCTGGCCGGGCATCCGCCACTGCGCCTTCGGCGACCTGTTCCTGGAGGACGTGCGCGACTACCGCGTGCGCCAGCTGGGCCGCGAGAACTGGCGCGCCGTGTTCCCGCTGTGGGGCGAGGACACTGCGGCCCTGTCGCGGCGCTTTGTCAGCGAGGGCCATCGCGCCGTGCTGTGCTGCGTGGACACCCGGCAGCTGGAGCCCGCCTTCTGCGGCCGCGACTACGACGCGGCCCTGCTCGACGCGCTGCCGGCCGGGGTCGATCCCTGCGGCGAGCGCGGCGAGTTCCACACGCTCAGTTACGCCGGACCGCTGTTCCGCCAGCCGCTGAAGCTGCGCCGCGGCGAGTCGGTGCTGCGCGACGAACGCTTCCAGTTCACCGACTTCCTGCTCGACGACCATGCCGCGACGGACTGATCCGATCCTGCCCGACCTGCTGCAACCGGGCCTGGCGCTGGTGTTCTGCGGCACCGCGGCGGGCCGGCGCTCGGCCGCCGAGCGGGCCTACTACGCCCACCCCGGCAACCTGTTCTGGCGCGCCCTGTTCGAAGCCGGGCTGACGCCCCGCCTGCTGGCACCGGCCGAATTCCCGCTGCTGACGGGCTACGGCATCGGCCTCACCGACCTGGCCAAGCGCCACAGCGGAAACGACGCCGACCTGCCACGCGATGCCTTCGACGCGCCGGCGCTGCGCGCCAGGATCGAACGCCATGCCCCGCGCCTGCTCGCCTTCACCAGCAAGAACGCGGCACGCGCCGCGCTCGGCCACGCCGTGGGCTACGGCATGCAGGAGGAAACCCTGGGCCAGACCCGGCTGTTCGTGCTGCCCTCCCCGTCCGGCCAGGCGCGCGGGCACTGGGACATCGGCCCGTGGCGGGCGTTGGCCGCGCACTATCGCGCGGCTCACGCCAGCGGTTGAGCCGGTCGGTCAATCGACGGGCGTGTGCCGCGAAGCCCGCACCTGCTCGGCGCGCACGATCGAAGCCTGGTTGCTCCAGCTGCGGCGCAGGTAGGTCACCACCGCGGCCACTTCCTGGTCACTCAGTTGCTGGGCGAACGGCGGCATCGAGTACGGCCGCGGATTCGCCGTGGTGGCCGGGGCAAAGCCGCCGAGCAGGACCATCCGCGTGGCGTTGATGCCGCTGGGCTCGGTCACCGAGGAGTTGCCGTCCAGCGGCGGATAGACGCCGGCCACGCCTTCGCCGCGCTTGCCGTGGCATTCCGCGCAATGCTGGGTGTAGACCTTCCCGCCCTGTTCGGTCAGCACCTTGGCATCGAACAGCACCGGTTGTTCGGCGGCCGCGGCGCGGGGTGGCAGCGATTGCAGGTAGCTGGCGATCGCGTGCAGGTCGGCATCGCTCATGTGCTGGGTGCTGCCGGAAACCACCGCGGCCATCGGACCGAAGGCTGCGCCTTTGGCCGACTGTCCGGTCTTCAGCAGGTCGACGATGTCCTGTGCGCTCCAGCCTTCCAGGCCACCGTGGCGGCGGGTGCCCAGATCCGGCGCGTACCAGTTCTGCACCGGAATCTGGCCGCCGGTGAGGTGCACGTCCGCCGGCGTGCCGCCCAGCGAGTCGCGGGCCGCATGGCATTCGTTGCAATGACCCAGTCCCTGCACCAGGTAGGCGCCGCGATTCCATTCGGCCGATCGCGCCGGGTCGGGCGTGAACCCGCCTTCGCGGAAGTACAGCGCGCGCCAGGCCTTCAGGCTGTTGCGCACGCTGTACGGGAAGGCCAGTGAGGACTTGCCGTCGGGCTGGTGCACCGACGGCAGCGACTGCAACCAGGCAAACATCGCCAGCGCGTCGTCGCGACTCACCCTGGTATACGAGGTGTAGGGGAAGGCCGGATACAGCAGCTCGCCGTGACGACCCTTGCCGGCGTGCAGCGCCTGCCAGAAGTCCTCGAAGCTCCAGTCGCCCAGGCCGGTCTCGCGATCGGGCGTGATGTTCGGCGCCGGGATGTCGCCAAAGGGCGTGACTATAACCCGCCCCCCGGCCAGCGGCGCACCGCCCTGGGCGGTGTGGCAACCGGCGCAGTCGCCGACGATGGCCAGGTACCGACCTTGCGCGATCCGCTGCGGGTCCGCCAGCGTGGCCGCGGAAACCTTGCTGGCCGAACGCGGCGTGGGCGCGTGGCCGCCACCGAACCACCACCAGGCCAGCAGTGCCACGATCAGCAGCACGACCGCCAGCAGCAGCCAACGCAGCGCTTTCATGAGTCGTCCCCGGTGGCGCCGAGCACCCCGCACGCCAGCGGCGGAGTCACCGAGCCGGCCGGCTGCGCATGGGTGTCGGCCGGCAGCTCGCGACTGGCCAGCGCGGCAGCCACCGCGGTGATGTCGGCGGGGCTGAGCCGGCTCGCCACCGTGGCCATGCAGTCCGGCGCCACGGTGGAGCGGGTATGCGTGCGCCACGAGCCCAGTTGCGCGCTGAGGTAGTCATACGGCAAGCCGACCAGTCCGGGCGTGGACGGTTCGACGCCGGTCAGCTGGCTGCCGTGGCAACTGCTGCACGCGGGAATCCTGCGGGCCGGGTCGCCCTTGCCGATCAGTTCCTCGCCACGCTGCAGCGCCGCCGCCGACACCGGCGGCAGCGGCGAGCGGCTGTACGGCACCTGCTGCGCCGCGAAGTATTCGGCGATCTCGCGCAGGTACGCCGGCGGCAACTGGCGCACCGTGTATTCCATCGGCGCGTACTTGCGCAGGCCGTTCTGGAAGTCCTGCAGCTGCCGCGCCAGGTACGCGGCCGGCTTGCCCGCCAGGCGCGGGAAGTAGCCGCTGCCGGGGGTGCCTTCGCCGTGCACGCCATGGCAGCTGGTGCAGGCGGCGATGCGCTGCTGCAAGGTGTCGGGAATCACCGGCGCGTCGGCGGCGCGACTGGCGCTGGCGCCGATCAGCGCGAATGCAAACAGGGAGGCAACGGCAAACCAGCGGGGACGGAGCGGGCGACGGGTCTTGGTCATCCGCCCATTGTACGCGCGCCGCTGCGACGTCCAAGCCGCAGCGGCGCTAAGCTGCAGTCTTGCGACAGCAGCCGCTTCCACCAGACCGGGGGTTACCGTGAATCGTTCAGCCGTCCATCTCGCCACGCTCGTCACCGCCCTGCTCGCCGGTCCTGCGCTGGCCGCGGAAGTTCCGGCGACACCGCCTGCCGACACCGCCTACGCCTCGATCGATCAGCTGCAGCAGCGTATGCAGGCCGGCACGCTGGACAGCCGCCAGTTGACGGGCCAGTTGCTGCAACGGATCGAACGGATCGATCGCGCCGGCCCGAGCCTGCACGCGGTGATCGAGACCAATCCGGATGCGCTGCAACTGGCCGGCGCGCTGGACGCGGCCCGCGGGGCTCATGACAAGCGCGGTCCGCTGTACGGCATCCCGGTGCTGCTCAAGGACAACATCGACACCGGCGACCGCATGCTGACCACGGCCGGCTCGCTGGCGCTGGCCGGCGCACCCGCGCCCCACGACGCCGGCCTGGTCGAGCGGCTGCGCAAGGGCGGCGCGCTGATCCTGGGCAAGACCAACCTCAGCGAGTGGGCGAACTTCCGTTCCAACCACGCCAGCAGCGGCTGGAGCGCCCGCGGCGGCCAGACGAAGAATCCCTACGTGCTGGACCGCAATCCCTGCGGTTCCAGCGCCGGCTCCGCGGCGGCGGTGGCGGCGGGACTGACCACGGTGGCGATCGGCAGCGAGACCGACGGTTCGATCATCTGCCCCGCGGCGATGAACGGCATCGTGGGCATCAAGCCGACCCTGGGCCTGGTCAGCCGCAGCGGCATCGTGCCGATCAGCCACAGCCAGGACACCGCCGGCCCGATGGCGCGCAGCGTGGCGGACGCCGCGGCCCTGCTCTCGGTGATCGCCGGCAGCGACCCGCGCGACCCGGCCACCCGCGACGCGGACAGGCACGCCACCGACTACACGAAGTTCCTCGACCCGAACGGCTTGAAGGGCAAGCGCATCGGCGTGGTGCGCCAGCTGGCCGGGGCCGAGCCGAATGCCGATCGCGTGCTCGAAAAGTCGATCGCGTTGATGAAGGCGCAGGGCGCGATCATCGTCGACCCGGTGAAGCTGCCGCACCTGGCCGAGCTCGGCGATCCGGAAATCACCGTGCTGCTGTACGACTTCAAGCACGACATCAATGCCTACCTCGCCACCCGGCAAGGCCTCGGCGTGAAGACGCTGGCCGACCTGATCGCGTTCAACCGCACGCACGCCAGCGAGGAAATGCCATGGTTCGGCCAGGAGCTGTTCGAACAGGCGGAAGAGAAGGGCCCGCTGGGCGACAAGGCATATACCGATGCGCTGGCCAGGGCGAAGCGGCTGTCCGGCCCGCAAGGCATCGACGCGGCGCTGAAGTCGCAGCACCTGGATGCCTTGCTGGCGCCGTCGTGGGGGCCGGCCTTCATGACCGATCCGGTGCTGGGTGACCACATCGTCAGCGGCGACCCGACCGTGGGCGGTGCCTCGCAGCCGGCGGCCGTCTCGGGCTATCCGTCGATCACCGTGCCGGCAGGCTTCGCCCACGGCCTGCCCGTCGGCATCGTGCTGTTCGGTGCGCAGTGGAGCGAACCGACGCTGATCGCGATCGCCTATGGTTTCGAGCAGCATGCGCAAGCCTGGCAGCCACCGCGGTTCCTCGACACCGTGGACGGCAAGCCGGTGCTGCCGGGCCGCTGAAGCGCCGGCCCGGAGTCGCGACCGATGGAACACCAACCGCACATCCACTGTCCGCATTGCGCGTGGGAGCCGCGGCCGGACAGCCGGTGGTGCTGCACCTCGCGCGAACCCGGCTCGGGCTGCGGCACCTTGTGGAACACGTTCTGGACGGCGGGCTGCTGCCCCGGCTGCGGGCACTACTGGGCAATGACCCAGTGCCTGTCGTGCCGGCGGGCCTCGCCACACGCGCAGTGGTACCACTTCCCGCGGCCGGACGAAGGTCACGTCGGCGAACGGGAGCCGTCGCTGGAGACGGTGGACTGACCTATCCCTCAGCGCAGGTAGACCGTCGGCCCCAGCACCGCCGCGAAGGCCAGCGTCATCAGCACGCCAGCCACGAAGATGGCGTAGCTCCGGTCGATCACGAATCCCCGCGGCAGCCCGTTGCAGGGCTTCGCATAGGCGACGTTGAACAGGCCCGCGGTGCCGCCGAACGACGAGGCGACCGCCGACATCAGGGTGATCACGATGCCCAGCGGATTGAACAGGCTGACCAGCACCGCCGACACGCCGCCGATCAGGTAGATCGCCATGGCGATGCGCCACTGCGTGCGACCGGCCACGTCGCCGCCACCGAGCATCGCCCGCAGCATCCGGATCGACTGCTTCACGACGCCGATATAGACGGCCAGACCGATCGCGAACATCACTGCGCGCCACAGCCACGGCCACGGCAGCGGACCGATGCCGCCACCGGCGGCCGGGCCCCAGTCGCCCAGGTTGGAGACGCCGGAAAACATCCAGTAACCGGCGGCCACCATGCCCTTCACGGTGAACACGATCCACAGCACCAGCCGCGGCAGCGGCCGCCGCACGCGATGCCAGCCGAGCAGCGCCAGCACGGCCAGCAGCACGTCCATGCCGGTGCCGGCCATTGCCACCAGGCGTCGTGCCCAGGGACCGGTGCCGGGGCATTCGATGTAGTACGCGCCAAGCTGGCTGGGCAGATGCCCGCTGGCGACGCAGGTGAGCGCGTGGCCGCCCAGCTCGTGCGCCATGGTCAGCAGCGGCAACAGCAGCAGCGCCAGGCCGGCCAGCGTCCACGGATCGACTCGCGGGATGGTGCCCATGGATTCGCTCATCGCTCGCGCCTCCGTTGTTCGCTGGAGGCATTATTCGCGCGTTCGGAAGACGCTCTTCAGTGCAGACTGCCAGTTCCGCGCCATGACAACTGTCAGGCGCTCAAGCGTCGGCGTGCGCGGAGGAACCGGCCGACTTGCGCACGATCAGCATCGCCAGTTCCAGCGACTGCTCGTAGTTCAGACGCGGATCGACCATCGACTTGTAGGCCCGATCGAGGTCGCTCTCGGACAGGTCGCGGGCGCCGCCCATGCATTCGGTGACGTCTTCGCCGGTCAGCTCCAGGTGCACGCCGCCCAGCCGGGTGCCGGCCGCCGCATGGAGGTCGAAGGCCTGCTCCAGTTCGCCGCGGATGTTGTCGAAACGCCGGGTCTTGTGGCCGTTCGAGGTGCTCTCGGTGTTGCCGTGCATCGGATCGGCCACCCACAGCACCCGGCGACCTTCACGCTTCACCGCTTCCAGCAGCGGCGGCAGCGCGGCGGCGATCTTCGCGTTGCCCATGCGATGGATCAGGGTCAGCCGGCCCGGCTCGTCGTGCGGGTTCAGCGCGTCGATCAGCGGCAGCAACTGCTCCGGGGTCACCGAGGGGCCGACCTTGACCGCGACCGGATTGCGGATGCCGCGGAAATACTCCACGTGGGCCCCATCCAGCGCGGCAGTGCGCATGCCGATCCACGGGAAGTGGGTGGACAGGTTGAAGAAGCCGGGATGGCGCGGCACCTGGCGGGTCAGCGCCTGTTCGTAATGCAGCAGCAGCGCTTCGTGCGAGGTGAAGAAATCCACCTTGGAGAAGCCTGCGATCGGACCGGCCAGGGTCTCCATGAAGCGCAGCGAATCGCCGATGCCGGCGACCATCTGCCGATACTCGGCGGCCAGCGGGGAATGCTCGACCCAGGCCAGGTCCCAGTATTCCGGGTGGTGCAGATCGGCGAAGCCGCCGTCGATCAGGGCCCGCACGAAGTTCATGGTCAGCGCCGAATGCGCATGCGCCGTGATCAGTCGCTGCGGATCGGGCCGACGCGCCGCGGCCGTGAATTCCGGGCCGTTGACCACGTCGCCGCGGAAACTCGGCAGGCTCACGCCGTCGCGGGTTTCCATGTCGGTCGAACGCGGCTTCGCGTACTGGCCGGCAAAACGGCCCACGCGCAGCACCGGCTTCTTCAACCCGTGCACCAGCACCAGGCTCATCTGCAACAGCACCTTCAGCCGGTTCGAGATCACCGGACTGGTGCAGTCGGCGAAGCTCTCCGCGCAATCACCGCCCTGCAGCAGGAAGCGCCGACCTTCCTGCGCCTCGGCCAGCGACTGCTTCAGCGCCAGCACCTCCCACGAAGTCACCAGCGGCGGCAACTGCGCAAGGTGGGCGCCGGCAGCGGCCAGCTCGGCCGCATCGTCATACTGTGGCTGCTGCAGGGCCACGCGCTGCTGCCAGGAATCAGGGGCCCAGTGATCCGGGATGTGGACATCAGACACGACGGGATTCATGGCATGGCCTTCAGGGGCGACAAGAGCATTCACCTGGACGACGTCACCCGACGGGTGGCGACGACCGCCAGCACGGCCAGCAACACGAACCACAACAGGGTCCAGGCCGGCATCGGCAAGCCCAGGATCGGCTCCACCTTGGCGCACTCGCCCGAACCGGTGAACACCAGCTTCAGCATCTTGGCGAACGGAAACGCATCCAGCATGTAACCCAGGCCGGGGCCGCAGGAGGGCACCTGGTCAGCCGGCAGGCTCTGCAGCCACAGATGGCGACCGGCGGTGGCGATGCCGCCCACGGCGCCCGCCAGCACCAGCCCCGTGTATGCCCAGCGCGCCCTGCCCTTCGGCGCGTGGATGGCGCCCAGCAGGAAGAACAAGGCCATCACCAGGAAGGCGATGCGCTGGAAGATGCACAGCGGGCACGGGGTCATGCCCAGCCCGTACTCGGCGTACAGGGCGAACGCCAGCAGCGCCGCGCAGACCAGGAAGCCGACGAAGAAAGTGAGGCGATACGACCAGCGAAATGGATTCATGGCGGATTGTTGCGTTGCGGAACCCGTGACATTACCGGTTCGCCGGTGCGCTGTCAGCCTGTCCCCGGCATTTGGCGCAAAAGCGCATGCGCACCCGACCGGATCGCACAAAAAACCCGGCAGGTTGCCCGGCCGGGTTTTCACTTTGCATGCCGCAGCGGCTCAGCTGAGGCGACTTACTCGGCGTCGACGGCCTCGACCTGCGGACGGCCGACCAGCTCGACATACGCCATCGGCGCATTGTCGCCGGCGCGGAAACCGCACTTGAGGATGCGCAGGTAACCACCGGGACGCTCCTTGTAGCGCGGCCCCAGCTCGACAAACAGCTTGCCGACCGCTTCCTTGTCGCGCAGGCGCGAGAAAGCGAGACGACGATTGGCGACGCCATCGACCTTGCCCAGCGTGATCAGCGGCTCGGCCACGCGACGAAGTTCCTTCGCCTTGGGCAGGGTGGTGCGGATCAGCTCGTGCTTGATCAGCGACGACGCCATGTTCTTGAACATCGCTTCGCGATGCGAACTGGTGCGGTTGAGTTTGCGTCCGGATTTTTGATGGCGCATGACTGGATACTCTTGAAGGTCTGTTGTTATGAAAAGCCGGCACGCATGTCCGGATTCCCGCGGTTACCCGCTATGAGGAGCCTTTTTGAACCGGGCTCTTGTTCGAAAGCACGGTCGTCATGGACGACCGCCTCTGGCGACCGGCGCAGCACGCAGAACCGTGCTCGCCAAGCGCAATGACCGGCAATCAAACGGGATCGCCAAAAAAACAATGCGACCATGAAGGCCGCTGGTGGCGCCTGGCGGGATGAGCCGAGACTCGAACCCGCCAGTACACCGGCATCGCTCGCGATCACGAATGATCGCGAATCGACGATCAACCCAACTGCATGCCGTGCGACAGACCCGGCGGCGGCCAGTTCTCGAGCTTCATGCCCAGCGCGAGCCCACGCCCGCCCAGCACGTCCTTGATTTCCGTCAGCGACTTCTTGCCCAGGTTCGGCGTCTTCAGCAGCTCGACTTCGGTCTTCTGCACCAGGTCGCCGATGTAGTAGATGCTCTCGGCCTTCAGGCAGTTCGCCGAACGCACGGTCAGCTCCAGATCGTCGATCGGGCGCAGCAGCAGCGGATCGAAACCGCTCTTCTCGGCCTTGTCGGTGGCGCTCTCGCGACGCGAGAAGTCACCGAACACGGACAGCTGGTCGTTGATGATCTCGGCGGCCTTGCGCACCGCGTCTTCCGCACCGATGGTGCCGTTGGTCTCGATGTCCAGCACCAGCTTGTCGAGGTTGGTGCGCTGCTCGACACGAGCGGCGTCCACTTCGTAAGCCACGCGGAGCACCGGCGCGAACGACGCATCCAGCTGCAGGCGACCGATCGGGCGCGCCTCGTCATCCGGATGCTGGCGCTGGCTGGCCGGCTGGTAGCCGACGCCGCGACGCACCTTCAGACGCATGTTGAGCGCGATGTCCTTGGTCAGGTGGCAGATCACGTGCTCGGGGTTGATGATTTCCACCGAGTGGTCGACGACGATGTCGCCGGCCGTGACCACGCCCTTGCCCTTCTTGGACAGGGTCAGGGTGACTTCATCACCCGTGTGCTGACGAATCGCCACGTCCTTCAGGTTGAGCAGGACTTCGATCACGTCTTCCTGCAGGCCTTCCAGGGTGGTGTATTCATGCAGCACGCCATCGATCTCAACCTCGACGATGGCGCTGCCAGGGATCGACGAGAGCAGCACGCGACGCAGCGCGTTGCCCAGGGTATGGCCAAAGCCACGCTCGAGCGGCTCGACCACCACCTTGGCGCGGTTGGCTCCGAGCTGTTCGACGCTGAGGCCACGAGGCCGCAGCACGCTAGTTGACGAAACTGCCATGCAGAACTCCGGTAATTACTTCGAGTAAAGCTCGACGATCAATGCTTCATTGATGTCGGACGGCAGATCACCGCGATCCGGCACCGACTTGAACGTGCCTTCGAACTTCTTGGCGTCGACTTCGACCCAGATCGGACGCAGATCCATGGTGTCGAACACGGTCGCGGCTTCCTGTACACGCAGCTGCGTGCGACCCTTCTCGGTCAGCGCGATCGCGTCGCCGGGACGAACCTGGTAGGAAGGAATGTTCACCTTCTTGCCGTTGACCAGGATCGCCTTGTGGGCAACCAGCTGGCGGGCCTGGGCGCGGGTGACCGCGAAGCCCATGCGGTAGACGACGTTGTCCAGGCGGCTCTCGAGCAGGCGCAACAGGTTTTCACCGGTGTTGCCCTTGGTCGTCGACGCCTTGGTGTAGTAGTTGCTGAACTGGCGCTCAAGCACGCCGTAGATGCGCTTGACCTTCTGCTTCTCACGCAACTGCACGGCATAGTCGGACATGCGCATGCGCTTGTTCGCACCATGCTGGCCGGGCTTGTTTTCCAGCTTGCACTTGGAATCCAGCGCGCGCGCCGGGCTCTTCAGACTGAGATCCGCTCCCTCGCGACGGGCGAGTTTGCAGGTAGCTCCACGATAACGGGCCATGGGTTACTCCTTAGACTCGACGCTTCTTGGGGGGACGGCAGCCGTTGTGCGGAATCGGCGTGACGTCGATGATGTTGAGCACCTTGTAGCCCAACGCGTTCAGCGAACGCACCGCCGACTCGCGGCCCGGGCCGGGGCCCTTGATGCGCACTTCCACCGTCTTCACGCCGTAGTCGCCGGCAGCGCGGCCAGCCTTTTCGGCGGCAACCTGCGCTGCGAACGGGGTCGACTTGCGCGAGCCACGGAAACCGGCGCCGCCGGCAGTAGCCCACGACAAGGCATTGCCCTGGCGATCGGTGATGGTCACGATGGTGTTGTTGAAGGAGGCCTGCACGTGGGCCACGGCATCCGTGACAACGCGCTTGATCTTCTTCTTGGTTTTAACCGGCTTAGCCATAATTTTTGAGGCTCTTAGTAATCAGTGCGACCATGCAAGGCCGCTTTTTGATCGTCGCGATCAGGAATGATCGCACTGTTCAATTACTTCTTGATCGCGCGACGCGGACCCTTGCGGGTACGTGCGTTGGTACGCGTGCGCTGACCGCGCACCGGCAGGCCACGACGGTGGCGCAGGCCACGGTAGCAACCCAGGTCCATCAGACGCTTGATGGCCATGCCCACCTCGCGGCGAAGATCGCCCTCGACGGTGTACTTGGCGATCTCGTGGCGGATCTTCTCCACCTCGCCTTCACTGAGGGACTTGATCTGGGTGGTCGGAACCACGCCAGCATCCACGCAGACCTTCCTGGCTCGGCTGCGGCCGATACCGTAAATGCTCTGCAGACCAACCCAGACATGCTTCTGGACCGGCAAATTGACACCCGCGATGCGCGCCATGATGTACTTTCTCCGATGCGTTTCGTGCGCGGTAAACGCGCAATTTTAACCTGAATTACCCTGACTGGAAAGCCCTGCGGCACCGGGGCGCCGCCAGCTTCCTACCTTTGACCAAAACCGCGTCCACACCAGCAGCCACTAGTTGCGACGAAGATTGGCCTTCTTGAGCAGACTTTCGTACTGGTGACTGACCAGGTGCGCCTGCACCTGAGAGGTAAAGTCCATCACCACCACCACCACGATCAGCAGCGACGTGCCACCGAAATAGAACGGAACATGCCAGGCGCTCTGCATGAACGACGGCACCAGACATACCAGCACCAGATACAACGCACCGACACCGGTCAGACGAGTCATCACCGCATCAATGTAGTTGGCCGTTCCCTTGCCCGGGCGGATACCCGGAATCAGGGCACCCGACCGCTTGAGGTTGTCGGCAGTCTCGTCCGCGTTGAAGACGATCGCGGTGTAGAAGAACGCAAAACCGATCACCAGTACCGAAAACACGATTTCGTACAGCGGGTTGCCGGGGCTCAGCGCCTGCACCAGATCCTGCACCCAGCGCGACTGCTGGCCGGTGCTGAACCAGCTCACCGCGGTCGCCGGGAACATCAGCAGACTCGAGGCGAAGATCGGCGGGATCACGCCCGACATGTTGATCTTCAGCGGCAGGTTCGAGCTCTGGTTCATGTAGGCCTTCTGCCCACCGGACCGCCGTGCGTAGTTCACCGTGATCCGCCGCTGCGCCCGCTCCATGAACACCACGAAGGCGGTCACCGCCAGCGCCAGGCCGAACACCATCAACAGCTTGATCAGCGACAGCTCGCCGTTGCTGGCCATGCCCAGGGTATGCACCACCGCCCCCGGCAGACCGGCCACGATGCCGGCGAAGATCAGCAGCGAAATGCCGTTGCCGACACCGCGCTCGGTCATCTGCTCGCCCAGCCACATCAGGAACATCGTGCCGGCGGTCAGACCCACCACCGACGACAGGACGAAACCGAAACCAGGCGTATAGACGACCGGAGCACCGCCCGCCGCAACCTGACCCTGCAATGCCACCGCGATGCCGAACGACTGGAAAGCCGCCAGCGCCACCGTCGCATAGCGCGTGTACATGGTCATCTTGCGCTTGCCGGACTCGCCTTCCTTGCGCAAGGTCTGCAGGCTTGGCACGACCGCGCCCATCATCTGGAACACGATGGATGCCGAGATGTACGGGATCACGCCCAGCGCAAACACCGAAAACCGCGCCAGCGCACCACCCGAGAACATGTTGAACATGTCCATCAGGCCATTGCCGCTGACCAGGCTGGTCATCGCCTCGGGGTTGACGCCGGGAACCGGAATGAACGAACCGAGCCGGAACACCACCAGCGCACCAATCACGAAGAAGATGCGCTGGCGAAGCTCCGTGAGTTTGCCGAGCTTGCCGAGTGCGTTGCCCTTGGCTGCTGCCACCGGCCTTACTCCACGCTGCCGCCGGCCGCCTCGATGGCTGCCTTGGCGCCGGCGGTAGCCAGCAGACCAGACAGCTTCACCGCGCGACCGATTTCACCCTTGAGGACGACCTTGACCCGCTTCGCACGGCTGTTGATCAGGCCTGCCTGATGCAGCACGACGACGTCGATCACGTCAGCCTTGAGGTTGGCCAGCTGGTACAGGAACACTTCCTGGCTCGCGACCAGCTTCTTGGAACGGAAACCGATCTTCGGCATCCGGCGATTCAGCGGCATCTGGCCGCCTTCGAAACCGAACTTGTGGGTGCCGCCCGCGCGGGCGTGCTGGCCCTTGTGACCGCGACCGGCGGTCTTGCCCATGCCCGAACCGATACCGCGAGCGACGCGCAGACGCGACTTGCGGGAACCGGCGGCCGGCTTGATGTCATTCAAACGCATGATGATTACTCCTCGACCCGGACCAGGTAGTAGACCGTGTTGATCAGGCCACGAACCTGCGGGCTGTCCTTCAACTCGCGGACGTCATTGAGCTTGCCCAGACCCAGCGCCTTGACGCTGAGGCGATGACGCGCCTGCACGCCGCGCAGGCCCTTGACCAGGCGCACGCGCACCGTGGCGGCGGCGGTTTCGTTCTTCTTAGCCATTACCCAACACCTCATCCAGGGTCTTGCCACGCTTGGCGGCGATCTTCTTGGGCGAGGCGACCGCCTGCAGGCCCTTGATCGTCGCACGCACCAGGTTGATCGGGTTGCGCGAACCGACGGCCTTGGCCAGCACGTTCTTCACGCCAACCACTTCCAGCACGGCACGCATGGCGCCGCCGGCGATCACGCCGGTACCTTCGGAGGCCGGCTGCATGTAGACGCGGGCCGCGCCGTGATTCGCCTTGACGGCGTACCACAACGTACCGTTGTTCAGCTCGATGTCGACCATCTGGCGACGGGCGCGCTCCATGGCCTTGGAAATGGCCACCGGCACTTCACGCGCCTTGCCATAACCAAAACCCACCTTGCCCTCGCCGTCACCGACAACAGTCAGTGCGGTGAAGCTCATCTGGCGGCCGCCCTTGACGGTCTTGGCCACACGGTTGACGGCAATCAACTTTTCCAGCAGGCCGTCGGAATTTTCGCGATCGGTAGAAGACATGTTCTTTTCCATGTGCCCGGCGAACCGGGACTTTGCTTGCGGCTGGGCCGCTTGGAGTTGTAGGTGACGCAATGGAAATCAGGGCATGCCCCGATCCGGATGTGGCTTAGAACTGCAGGCCGGCCTCGCGAGCCGCATCGGCCAACGCCTTGATGCGACCGTGATAGCGGAAACCGGAGCGGTCGAATGCGACCGACTCGATGCCCGCGGCCTTCGCGCGCTCGGCAACGGCCTTGCCCACTGCTGCAGCGGCGGCCAGGTTCTTGGTGCCCTTCAGGCCTTCGGCCACCGACTTCTGCACCGTGGAGGCAGCCGCCACCACGTTCTTGCCGGAGGCATCGAACACCTGCGCGTAGATGTGCTGGCCCGTGCGATGCACCGACAGGCGGGCCACGGCCAGCTTGCGGATGTGGGCACGCGTGGACTTGGCGCGGCGCAGGCGGTTTTCGTTCTTGTTCATCGTCATGGTTCCTCGAAAGCGGATCGGCTGGTAGGGGACTGGGCTCGCTTGAAGAGTCCGGCCACGGATGGCCGGTCTTCGCGGAGGGACCCGCATTACGCCTTCTTGGCTTCCTTCAGGTTGATCTTCTCGCCGGCATAGCGCACACCCTTGCCCTTGTAGGGCTCCGGCGGACGGAAGCCGCGGATCTTGGCTGCCACCTGCCCCACCGCCTGCTTGTCCGCGCCCTTGATCAGGACTTCGGTCTGCGTCGGGGTCTCGATGCTGATGCCTTCCGGCGCATCGAATACCACCGGGTGGGAAAAGCCCAGGCTCAGGTTCAGCGACTTGCCCTGCATGGAGGCGCGGTAGCCGACGCCGACCAGCTCGAGCTTGCGCTCGTAGCCGGCGGAAACACCGGTGACCATGTTGGACAGCAAGGCGCGCGCGGTACCGCCGAACTTGTCGTCGGCGCCATCCGCCAGGCTGATGTTCGCCACGCCATTGTCCACGGCGATGCTGACGCCCGGCAGGTGATGCACGGACAGCGTACCCTTCGGGCCCTTCACGGAGATGCCTTCGTTACCGGCTGTCATCTCGACGCCCTTGGGCAGGGAAATTGGTTGTTTGGCAACACGTGACATTGACGGGCTCCTTATGCCACTTGGCCGATGACTTCGCCGCCCAGACCCTTGGCACGGGCCTGCGCATCGGTCAGCAGACCGGCGGAAGTCGAGATGATCGAGATGCCCAGGCCGCCCAGGACCTTCGGCAGCTCGTCCTTGCCGCGATAAACGCGCAGGCCGGAGCGGCTGACACGGGAAATGCGCTCGATGGCCGGCTGGCCCTCGAAATACTTGAGCTTGATCTCGAGCACCGGCTTGCCTTCCTCGGTGGAAGTCTTGGCGTCGAGGATGTAGCCCTCGTTCTTGAGAAGGTTGGCAATCGCCAACTTCAGTTTCGACGACGGCATACGCACGGTCGGCTTGCCCATGGCCTGGGCATTGCGGACGCGCGTGAACAGATCGGCGATGGGATCAGTCATGCTCATGAAAACATCCTTCAGAGTGCACCGATATCCGATAAAACCGGAAATCAATCAGATTGTGTGCCGGCATGGACGCCAGCCTGCCTTGCGCAGACCGCCGACTATAACAGCATTTTCAGGTTTTGGCGAATAATGATGCGGTAGTCGCATCCGCCGGCGACGCCTTCGCGCCGCCGGCTGAGCCGACGACGGGAGCTCCCGCCCGCCGGCCCTGCAAAGGTGGTTACCAGCTAGCCTTGCGCAGGCCAGGCACGTCGCCGCGCATGGTCGCTTCGCGCAGCTTGTTGCGGCCGAGGCCGAACTTCACGTAGACGGCGCGCGGGCGACCGGTCAGCGCGCAGCGGGTGCGCTGACGCACGGGACTGGCATCGCGCGGCAGCTTCTGCAGCTTGGACTGGGCCGCCATCTTCTCGTCGTAGGAAGCAGTGGGGCTCAGCACGATCGCCTTCAGCTCGGCGCGCCTGGCGGCGAACTTCTGGGCGAGTTTGGTCCGCTTGATGTCGCGGTTGACCATCGAGGTCTTTGCCATGGATGAATGCTCTCTTTTGAAAAGTCCGGCCATGGATGGCCGGTTTTCCCGATCACGGGTGATCGTTTTTTTTAATTGCGGAACGGGAAGCTGAACGCGGCCAGCAGGGCCTTCGCCTCTTCGTCGGTCTTGGCGGTGGTGGTGATGGAAATGTCCATGCCACGCAGTGCGTCGACCTGGTCGAAGTCGATCTCAGGGAAGATGATCTGTTCCTTGATGCCGAAGTTGTAGTTGCCGCGACCGTCGAAGGCCTTGCCCGAAACACCGCGGAAGTCGCGCACGCGCGGCAGCGAAATGTTGATCAGGCGATCGAGGAACTCGAACATCTGGGCGCGGCGCAGGGTGACCTTGCAGCCGATCGGCCAGCCGTCGCGGATCTTGAACGAGGCCACCGAGACGCGCGCCTTGGTCGTGATCGGCTTCTGGCCGGCGATCTTGGCCATGTCGGCCACGGCGTTCTCGAGCACCTTCTTGTTGCCCGCGGCTTCGCCCACGCCCATATTCAGCGTGATCTTGGTGATGCGCGGGACCTGCATCACGTTCTGGTAGCCGAACTGCTCGGTGAGCTTCGGCACTACCTGCTCTTTGTAGAAATTTTCAAGGCGGGTCATGGTCGTGATTCCTTACGCGTCCACCACCTCGCCAGTCGAACGGAACACGCGGACCTTGCGCCCATCTGCGAGCGTCTTGGTGCCGACGCGTTCACCCTTGTTCGTGGCGGGGTTGAACAGCTGCACATTGGAGAGATGGATCGAGGCTTCACGCTCGACGATGCCGCCAGCCTGGTTGGCCTGGGGGTTCGGCTTGGTGTGGCGCTTGACCAGGTTCACGTTGGAGACGAACACGCGGTCGCCTGCAACACGCAGCACATCGCCGCGCTGACCCTTGTTCTTGCCGGTGATCACCAGGACCTGATCACCCTTGCGGATACGGTTCATTGTCTTGACTCCGCTTCAGAGCACTTCGGGCGCGAGCGAGACGATCTTCATGAACTTCTCGTTGCGCAGCTCGCGGGTAACCGGCCCGAAGATACGGGTGCCGATCGGCTCGAGCTTGTTGTTGAGGAGGACCGCTGCGTTGCCGTCGAAACGGATCAGCGAGCCGTCGGGACGGCGCACGCCCTTGGCGGTACGCACCACCACGGCGTTGTACACCTCGCCCTTCTTCACCTTGCCGCGGGGGATGGCATCCTTCACGGTGACCTTGATCACGTCACCGATCGAGGCGTAACGGCGCTTGGAGCCACCGAGCACCTTGATGCACATCACTTCCTTGGCGCCGCTGTTGTCCGCTGCGGATAGCGTGCTTTGCATCTGGATCATGGCTGCACCCTCCTCAGACGTTGGCGCGCGTGATGATTTCAACCACGCGGTGATGTTTGGTCTTGGACAACGGACGGCACTCGGCGATGCGCACGAGATCACCCTCGTTTGCACCGAGGTCATCCTGCGCATGCAGCTTGGTCGACCGACGGATGGTCTTGCCCAGCAGCCAATGCTGCTCTTGGCGCTCGACCAGGACGGTAACCGTCTTGTCCATCTTGTTGCTGGTGACGCGCCCCTCGAGGGTGCGTGCCTTCTTCTGGTTCTCGCTCATCTCGGCCGTCCCTTACTTCTTGCTGCCGAGCACGAATTTCGTGCGGGCGATGTCACGCCGAACGCGGCGAAGCTGGTGCGGCTGGGTGAGCTGGCCGGAACCCTTCTGCATGCGCAGGTTGAACTGCTCCTTGCGCAGGTCCAGCAGGTGCTGGTTCAGCTCGTCGGCCGACTGGTTGTTGATATCTTTGCTGGCCATCACATCACCGCCCGTGTCACAAACTGGGTCTGCACCGAGAGCTTGGCGGCGGCCAGGCGGAACGCCTCGCGTGCCGTCGTCTCGTCGACGCCCTCGATTTCATACAGCATGCGGCCAGGCTGGATCGGGGCGACCCAGAACTCGACGCCGCCCTTGCCCGCGCCCATGCGCACTTCGATCGGCTTCTTGGTGATCGGCTTGTCCGGGAACACGCGGATCCACAACTTGCCGCCACGCTTGACGAAGCGGGTGATGCAACGACGGGCCGCCTCGATCTGGCGCGCGGTGAGCGCGCCATGCGTGGTCGCCTTCAGGCCGTACTCGCCGAAGCTGACGAGATTGGAGCACTGGGCCAGGCCGTCGTTGCGGCCTTTGAACTGCTTGCGGTACTTGGTTCGCTTGGGTTGCAACATGGCAACTCTCCCTTACTTCGCAGACCGCTCGCGACGGCCTTCACCGGCCTCGCGACGCGAATCATTACGACGGCCTTCGCCACCTTCACGGCGCGAGGGCGACGGTTCGTCCTTCGACTCCTGGCTGGCGGCGGCCAGATCGAAGATCTCGCCCTTGTACACCCAGACCTTGATGCCGATGATGCCGTAGGTGGTGCTTGCCTCGGCGAAGCCATAGTCGATGTCGGCGCGCAGCGTATGCAGCGGCACGCGACCCTCACGGCTCCACTCGGAGCGGGCGATCTCGGCGCCGTTCAGGCGGCCGGAGACGTTGATCTTGATGCCCAGCGCGCCCAGGCGCATCGCATTGCCGACCGAGCGCTTCATCGCGCGGCGGAACATGATGCGGCGCTCCAGCTGCTGTGCGATCGACTCGGCCACCAGCTGCGCGTCCAATTCGGGCTTGCGCACCTCGTTGACGTTGATGTGCGTCGGGACGCCCATCATGTCGCTGACTTCCTTGCGCAGCTTCTCGATGTCCTCGCCCTTCTTGCCGATCACCACGCCCGGGCGGGCGGTGTGGATCGTCACGCGCGCGGTCTTGGCCGGGCGCTCGATCTGGATCTTCGAGATGCCGGCGGCGGCCAGCTTCTTCTTCAGCATGTCGCGGACCTTGATGTCGGCCACGAGATACTTGGCGTAATCGCCCTTGTTGGCGAACCACTTCGCGTTCCAGTCCTTGGCAATGCCGAGGCGGATACCGGTGGGATGAACTTTATGACCCATCGTCTATATCCTCAGTCAGTTGCCGACAACCACAGTGATGTGGCTGGTACGTTTCAGGATGCGCGAACCGCGGCCCTTGGCACGGGCGTACATGCGCTTCATCGCCGGACCTTCGTCGACGAAGATGCTGGACACCTTCAGCTCGTCGACGTCGGCACCGAGATTGTTCTCGGCGTTGGCGACGGCCGACAGCAGCACCTTGCGAACCAGGTGCGCGGCCTTTTTGTTGGTGTAGGTGAGCACGTCGCTGGCCCGGCCCACGGGAAGTCCGCGGACGAGGTCGGCCACCAGGCGTGCCTTTTGCGCCGAAATGCGGGCGCCGCGCAGGATCGCTTTGGCTTCAGTGCTCATCACTTGCCCTTCTTGTCGCCGACATGGCCTTTGAACGTGCGGGTCACCGCGAACTCGCCGAGCTTGTGCCCGACCATGTTCTCGTTGATCAGGACGGGCACGTGCTGACGGCCGTTGTGGATGGCGATGGTCAAGCCGACCATTTCCGGCAGGATCATCGAGCGGCGCGACCAGGTCTTGATCGGGCGCTTGTTGTGGGCGGAAACCGCAGCTTCCACCTTCTTCGCGAGGTGAAGGTCGACGAAGGGACCTTTCTTCAAAGAGCGAGGCATGTCGGCTTCCTGTTACTTGGTACGACGACGCACGATGAAATGCTGCGTGCGCTTGTTGTTGCGGGTCTTGTAGCCCTTGGCCGGCGTGCCCCACGGGCTGACCGGATGACGACCGCCGGAGGTCTTGCCTTCGCCACCACCGTGCGGGTGGTCGACCGGGTTCATCACCACGCCGCGAACGGTCGGGCGGATGCCAACCCAGCGCTTGGCGCCGGCCTTGCCCAGCTTCTTCAGGCTGTGCTCGCCGTTGCCGACTTCGCCGATGGTGGCGCGGCAATCGACCGAGACACGGCGCATCTCGCCGGAGCGCAGGCGCAACGTGGCGTAACCGGACTCGCGGGCGACCAGCTGCACCGAGGCGCCGGCGCTGCGGGCGATCTGCGCGCCCTTGCCGGGACGCAGCTCCACGCAGTGGATCGTGCTGCCCATCGGAATGTTGCGCAGCTGCAGGCAGTTGCCGGCCTTGATCGGCGCCTCGCGGCCCGACACCAGACGATCGTCCACCTGCACGCCCTTGGGCGCGATGATGTAACGACGCTCGCCATCGGCGTAGCACAGCAGCGCGATGTGCGCGGTGCGGTTGGGGTCGTACTCGATGCGCTCGACGCGGGCGGCGATGCCTTCCTTGTCGCGCTTGAAGTCGATGATGCGGTAATGCTGCTTGTGACCGCCGCCACGATGACGCGTGGTGATGCGGCCATGATGGTTGCGGCCGCCGGTACGGGACTGCGCCTCGGTCAACGGAGCGTAGGGCGCGCCCTTGTACAGGCCTTCCGTGCGGACGCTGACGGCGTCGCGGCGACCCGGCGAGGTCGGCTTGTGGTTGATTAGTGCCATTTCACAGAACTCCTGGCTCAGGCCTTGGCGGACACGTCGATGGCCTGGCCATCGGCAAGACGCACGTAGGCCTTGCGCTTGCCCTGGCGATTGCCAGCGCGGAAACGGAAGGACTTGACCTTGCCCTTGACGTTGACGAGGTTCACCTGCTCGACCTTGACGTCGAACAGCTTCTCCACCGCAGCGCGGACATCGGCCTTGGTCGCCGCGGGGGCGACCAGGAACACATACTGGTTGTGCTCGGCGAGACGCGCCGACTTCTCGGAGATATGCGGCGCACGCAGCGTATCGAGAATGCGTTCGTTGCTCATGCCAGCCACTCCTCGATCTTCTTCACCGCATCGACCGTGACCACCACGTGGTCCGAGCCGACGAGGCTGACGGGGTTCAGACCCATCACATCCAGCACGTGGATGTAGGGAATGTTGCGCGCGGCCAGGAACACGGATTCGGAGGCATCCTCGGATACCAGCAACACGCGACCGGACACGTCCAGCTCGGCCAGCTTGGCGACCATCGCGGAGGTCTTCGGCGCCTCGATGCCGAAGTTCTCGACCACCTTCAGGCGACCCTGGCGAACCAGCTCGGAGAAGATCGAGCGAATCGCCACGCGGTAGGCCTTGCGGTTGACCTTCTGCTCGTAGCTGCGCGGCTTGGCGGCAAACGCGACGCCGCCGCCGACGAAGATCGGGGCGCGGTAATCGCCGTGGCGGGCGCCGCCGCCCTTCTGCTTCTTGAACTTCTTGGTGGTGCCGGACATCTCGCCGCGCGACAGCTGCGCCTTGGTACCGGCACGGCCAGCGGCCTGATAGGCGACCACGACCTGGTGCACCAGGGCCTTCTTGTACTCGCCGCCGAACACTTCGTCCGACACGCTGAGCGGCTTGGCACCCATGACATTGAGTTCCATGGTGTCTCTCCTCAGCTCTTGGTCGTCGGACGGATGACGACGTCGCTACCGGTGGCACCCGGCACCGCACCCTTGACCGCGATCAGGTGACGCTCGGCGTCGACCTTGACCACTTCCAGGCCTTGCTGGGTACGATTCACGTTGCCCATCTGGCCGGCCATCTTCTTGCCGGGGAACACGCGACCCGGGGTCTGGCGCTGACCGATCGAGCCCGGTGCGCGATGCGACAGCGAGTTGCCGTGCGTGGCGTCGCCCATCTTGAAGTTCCAGCGCTTGATCGTGCCCTGGAAACCCTTGCCCTTCGACACGCCGGCGACATCGACGATCTGGCCGACGGAGAACACGTCGTCCGCCTTGATCTCCGAGCCCACCGCGTACTTGCCGAGATCCTCGGCAGCAACGCGGAATTCCCACAGACCGCGGCCCGGCTCGACCTTCGCCTTCGCGTAGTGGCCCTTCAGCGGCTGCGTCAGCAGGTTCGCGCGCTTGCTGCCCGCGGCAACCTGGACGGCGCTGTAGCCATCGTTGTCGTCCGTCTTCACCTGGGTCACGCGGTTCGGCGTCGCTTCGATCAGCGTCACCGGAATCGAGCGGCCGTCCTCAGTGAAGAGTCGGCTCATGCCGCATTTGCGGCCAACCAATCCGATACTCATCTTCGTATCCTGTCTGTCGCTCAACCGAGCTTGATCTGAACATCGACGCCAGCGGCGAGATCAAGCTTCATGAGCGCGTCCACGGTCTTGTCGTTCGGGTCGACGATGTCGAGCACACGCTTGTGGGTACGGGTCTCGTACTGGTCGCGTGCATCCTTGTCGACGTGCGGCGACGTCAGAATGGTGTAACGCTCGATCTTGGTCGGAAGCGGAATCGGGCCGAGTACAGTGGCACCCGTGCGCTTTGCCGTCTCGACGATCTCGCTGGCGGAGCGGTCGATCAGTCGATGATCGTACGCTTTCAGCCGAATCCGAATCTTCTGGTTCGCCATAACCGTGTCCTGTTGTCTAAAGAACGTAATGTGAAACGAAGCGGCTTCTCACCGCCCCGCACTACCTTTTGCCACTGCATCGGCGCCGCGCGGTGAACTGCATGACCCCTCTGAAAAACGCCAGGCGAGCAACGGAACGCTCGCCTGGCACAATCCGAATCTCGCGCAAAACGACGTGTCGACAGGCTTCTCCCCGTCATCACGTCAACTTGCGAGGGCCGATCCACGGCCAGCGAACTCGAAACACATCCTGTGTCTCATTTCGCGGTAGGTCAGCCAAAACATGTCTGGCTGACGAGTGAGCTGCCGAGTATACCGACAAAACTTCAACAAGTGAAGGGGGTGCAGCGCGATCCGGAGATCGTCGCCTTACCGGCCGGTCAAGGTACCGGGAGCGAGCGGCATTTGCATCCGCCCGTCCCGTGAATTTACTTCAGCCATCCTCCCTGATGGCGAAGATCAAACCGGCATCCATGCCGGACTACTCACAGAGCGTATTACTTGATGACCTTGGCCACCACGCCGGCGCCGACGGTGCGGCCGCCTTCGCGAATGGCGAAACGCAGGCCTTCGTCCATCGCGATCGGGTGGATCAGGCTCACCACCATCTTCACGTTGTCGCCCGGCATCACCATCTCCACGCCTTCCGGCAGGG